>Ga0265297_10000705_pt1 | contig 93020 bp, 96 predicted proteins | sample Munlanlwell13791_FD_192502 | JGI IMG/M metagenome (GOLD analysis project Ga0265297, IMG submission 192502) | Leachate microbial communities from a municipal landfill in Southern Ontario, Canada - Leachate well 137-91 | ecosystem: Engineered > Solid waste > Landfill > Unclassified | place... | reverse complement strand
ATTATATTGAAGAAAGAGAGGGAAAAATGTTTGCTTATGAAATAAAGTGGGGAAAGGGGAAAATTATTAACCCCACAGAATTTATTAATGCTTACAGTAATTCACAGTTTGAAGTTATAAACAGAGAGAATTATCTTCGTTTTATTATTTAATCATTTGCTAAATTTTAAATTATTAGCACAGCATATTGCTAGGGCTAGGGCATCAGCGGCATCGTCTGGTTTTGGAATATCTTCTAAGTTAAGAATGTTTTTGACCATCTCTTGAACTTGAATTTTTTGTGCCTTGCCATATCCAGTTACAGCGATTTTAGCTTGTAGGGGAGTGTATTCAACAAAGGGAATGTTGTTTTTTGAAACAGTAAAGAGGATAACGCCCCTTGCTTGACTAACAGGCATAGCGGTTTTGAGGTTCTTGAAAAAAAACAAGCTCTCAATGGCAACAAGGGCTGGTTTGTGTTTTTTTATAATATAGTTTAAATCAAAGTTGATTTGTTTTAGTCGTTCTCCTGGACATTCTGTTGATAGGGTTTCAATAACTCCATAATCAATACAAGAAAAAGAGTTCTTGTCATAATTGATTATTCCAAAACCAGTGGTTGCTGTTCCTGGATCTATTCCTAGTATGATCATATATTAGTATATATGTTTGAAACATCGTCGTGGTCTTCAATTGCTTCAATAAAACTATTACATTTTTCTTCGTCAGCTGATATTTTTTCTTTAGCCACCCACTCTAAATTAGCAAAGTCAATCTTAAATGATTCCAATCCTTTTTTAACTTGTTCCATTTCTTCTGGCTTAGTATAGACAATTAGATTGTTTTCTTCCCATAATACATCTTCGGCCCCTGCTTCTATTGATGACAATTCTGCTTGTTCTTTTGAAGCAATATCAGTGATTCCGATGACGCCTTTTCGCTCAAACATCCACTTTATTGCTCCCTCATTAACCATTTTGCCTCCTCTTTGAGAAACGATAAGTTTGATTTCGTTAATACTCCTATTTTTATTATCAGTTATTCCTTCAATTAAAACAGCCATATTGTCTGGACCATATGCTTCCATTAAGAATTCCTCAAATGTTGCCCCTTCTAATTCGCCCGAACCCCTTTTGATTGCCTTATCAATGCTGTCGTTAGGCATATTAAGGTTTTTTGCTTTATCAACAATACTTCTTAATTTAGGATTGAAGGCAACGTCAGCACCGCCGTCTTTTACGGCTACTGATATTTCTTTAGACAATTTAGAAAAAAGCTTGCTTCTTTTAGCGTCTTCGGCTCCTTTCTTTAGTTTAATGTTGTGAAAATGACTGTGTCCACTCATATAATTAGATAATACAGAAAAAAGGTGATTTAGTCAAAGTTGACTATTGACTATTGAAAGTCAACAGTCAATAAGATAAAATCATAATAATGACAACAAAAGAAAAAATCATTAAGTATATAGAAAAAAGAGGTTCTGTATCTGCAAAAGAGATTATTGATTATGTTGAAATTTCTAAACAGGCAACATTTCTTCATCTTAAAAAATTAATTGGAGAAGGGCTAATTTCTAAAGTTGGAACACCACCTAATGTTTTTTATATTCCTAGTCAAAAAAAAGATATAAAAAATCATATTGATTTTAGTGATGATATAGAAAAAATTATTAACGATAATTTTTTATTTATTACTTCTATGGGAGAAGCTAAAGGAGGAACGGAGGGTTTTATTTATTGGTGTAATCGCAATAATTTAGATCCAATCAAAACAGCTATGGAGTATAAAAAAACTTTAGAGAAGCATAATAAATATAAATTAAAATCAGGATTGATTAATGGAACTGATAAAATAAAAACATCTTTCAAAAAAGCTTATCTAGATAAAGTTTTTTATGTTGATTTTTATGCAATTGAAAGATTTGGGAAAACAAAACTTGGACAGCTTTTGCTTTACAGTAAACAAAGTCAAGACAAAAAAATGATTAAGAATCTTTCTTTAACTATAAAGGACAAGGTTGATTTTTTGATTAAAGAATATGAAATAGATGCTGTTTGTTTTATTCCCCCAACAGTTAAAAGAGAAGTTCAGATTATGAAAGAATTAGAAAAGAATTTGAATTTGCCTATTAAAAAAATCAATATAGTAAAAATTAAATCAGATATTGTTGTTCCTCAAAAAACTTTAAATAAAATTGAAGATAGAGTTGAAAACGCAGAAAAGACATTTTATCTAAATGATAATGGAGGACACAATAATGTTTTGGTTATTGATGATGCTGTTGGTTCTGGGGCTACACTGAATGTGGTTGCTCAAAAAATTAAAAAAGCAAAGATAAACAAAGGGAAAATAATAGGATTAGCAATTACCGGCAGTTACAAATGGTTTGATGTTATAAGTGAAGTTTAAATATCAATCTTTAAGTGTTCATATGCCGCCTTAGTAGCAATTCTTCCATTAGATGTTCTTTTAATTAATCCTAGCTGAATAAGGTAGGGCTCATAAACGTCAAGAATAGTATTTTTTTCTTCTGAGGTTGCAGATGATAATGCTTGAAGGCCAACAGGACCACCTTCAAATTTATTAATAATTGCTTCTAGTATTTTTATATCTCCAACTTCTAATCCCAGTTCATCAACTTCTAAAAAGCTTAAACTATCAATAACAATTTTTTTGGTGATAGTATTTTTGTTTTCCATTTGTGCGAAATCACGAACCCTTTTTAATAACTTGTTGGCAATTCTAGGAGTGAAGCGAGATCTCTTTGATAATTCTTTTGCTGCATCATCATTAATTTCAATGTTTAATATCTTGGCCGATCTCCTTATTATTTCTTCTATCTCACTGGGCTCGTAAAAGTTTAATTGAAATATCGCTCCAAATCTTCCCCTTAAAGGAGAGGAAAGCATATCCAGTTTTGTTGTTGCTCCTATTAACGTAAAACGAGGTAGGGTTAAATCTAGTGTTTTAGCCATTGGTCCTTTGCCCAAAATTAAACTTAATTTAAAGTCCTCCATTGCTGAATAAAGATATTCTTCAACTTGTTTATTTAAGCGATGACATTCGTCAATGAAAAGAAAGTCGCCCTCATTTAAACTTGTTAGCAAGGCAACCAAATCACCTGGCTTTTCAATAATCGGCGCTGCTATTGTTCTGATATTTCCTTCCGCTTCTTTGGCTATTAAGTAAGCAAGAGTAGTTTTTCCTAATCCAGCACCACCATAAAAGAGCAAATGATCTGGAGAATCATTTCTTTTTTTTGCTGCTCCGATAATAATTTTTAAATTCTTTTTAATTCTTTCTTGACCAATATAATTTGACCACTTTTGAGGACGAAGTGTGTTTTCTAGGATTTCTTCAGAATTATTTAGTTGTGGAGAAAATGACTTGACAGACATTTTATGCTATGTTATATTATTCTAACAAAGTGAATGATTCTTGAAATGGGGGAAAGGGGAGTTTTTTTAGTTAATGGTTAACTTGGTTACGACTGGGTTACACCTCGAAAAATTTCTTGGCTTAGCCCTGTCGCTAACAAGGACCCCCATTTCAGGAATTATTTATAAAACACCCCCTTAGGGTGTTTTTGTTTACCCTGCAACTCTTTTAACTTCATCAATAGTTGTTACTCCTTTTAAAATTTTAATTAATCCATCTTGTTTCATTGTGGTCATTCCTTTTTTAATGGCCATTTTTTGTAGGGCTGATGTTGATGGGGCTGTTAGAATGAAATCCTCTATTTCGTCGTCAATTAGCATCGCTTCAAATATACCAACCCTGCCTTTATATCCAGTAAAATTACAATGCTCGCATCCTTTTATTTCTGCTACTTCTATATTTTCATCTATTTTAGGGCAATCAACATTTTCTCCAATGCCAGACAATCCTTCTTGAATTTCTTTTAATAATTCTGCTGAAATTTTTTTCATTTCCGTACATTTAGGACAGACCTTTCTAACTAATCGTTGGGCGATGGCAGCGTTAATTGCGGGAGCAATGTTTGTTGGTGATTCTCCTAGCGCTTGAAACCTTGCGATTGTTCCAGCGGCTTCGTTAGCATGAAGGGTGCTTAAAACAAGATGTCCAGTTAAAGCAGCTTGAAGAGAGATTGATGCTGTTTCTAGGTCTCTAATTTCACCAACAAGAATTGCATCGGGATCTTGTCTTACGATTGATTTTAATCCAGCGGCGAAATTATAGCCCCTTTTAGGATTTACCTGTGTTTGAGATATCCCGTCTAAGTGATACTCAATAGGATCTTCAATTGTGATTACTTTAATTTCGGGATTCCTTATTTTCTTAAGAAAAGCATAAAGAGTGGTTGTTTTACCAGAGCCAGTAGGACCAGTAACAACAATCATTCCGTTTGGTTTTTTTGCCTGCAATTCAAATATCTGATAAATGTCTTTTCTTAATCCAAGTTGCTCTAAATCAATTAGGTTTTGTGGATTTAAAACCCTCATAACAATTGTTTCTCCATATTCTGTTGGTAGGGTTGAAACCCTGATTTCTATTTCAATGCCTCCGTCAAAGATAATGGAAAATCTTCCATCTTGGGGTTTGTCAGCAACGTTTAATTTAAGAGCGCTTAGAAGTTTAATTCTTGAAACTATCCTTTGGTGCTTTAATTTGTCAAAGGAAAAAATCTCTTGTAGCACTCCATCAATTCTATTTCTTAAAACAGAACCATTGGGCAATGCTTCAATATGTAAATCAGATGCATTTAGTAAAATAGAGCCGGACATTATTGTTTTTAATAAAACAGAAATATCTAATCCTAAAGAATCTTCAATTTGTTTTTTAAGCCCAGGAACCCCAACGATATTTTTTTTAAGGATTTCTTGTAGTTCGCTTTCTATTTCAATTTTGCTTTTAATTGTTTCCATAATTTAAATAAGAGATAATCTTTTCTTTTGCGATGTTTATTTTGTATTCTTCAGTTAAAAATATCCCACCTTTTTCTTTATACGAACCCTCAAAATTATTGTTTATCTTGTTAACTATATACTTTTTATTGGTATAAAACAATCCCTTTATGGTTGATATTGATGATTTGGTTTCCCATAAAATAAAAAAAGAAGAAATGTTCAAAAAGTTTTTTAGTTTTTCTACAACAAGACCCAAACTCTTTGAGGTTGTTTTACTGTCGTCAAATTCACTTTCGGAAACCGTAGAAATATATATGTTTTTTTTGCAATCAAGATTTTTTAAAACAATTTCTAGCAATTTATTTTTTTCTTGTTCTTTAGAAAAAAGGGAAAGGTTTCCACCATTTTTCAAAAGCCACTTTATGGTATTAATTTTTTTATCGTTATCTGTTTTTTTATTGGAAAAAGCAAGGCCGTAGAGAAGAAAATTGTTTGCTTCTTGGTTCTTGTATTCTTCAATATCTTTTAATAAGCAAGCAATTGTTTGTGAAAGCGATTGATCAACCTTTATGATGTTTATTTCGCCGTAGTTTTGATTGTCAGTTTTATTATCAATGTTTATAATAGTGCAATTAAATAGTTCGTCGGGGCCACAAAGATTTTCAACCTCTTTGAAATCATCAATTCCAATAGTTACAAGAATATCATATTCTGAAGAGAAAAAATTGTTTTTAGAAATTATCTTGCAAGAAAACCTCTCGTCATCAATATTTTTATCTTTAGGAGTTAAATAAATAATTATTCCTTTTTCCTTTTTTTCATAATAAACCTCTGACACATCTTCATTAAATGATATTTGAAATTTTTTGTTTTCTTCATTTTTTGCAAAAGAAAAAATCTCTTCTGGTATGTTTTTAGAAGGAAAGCATGCTTTTTTTCCGGCCTCTCTAAGCGCAAAAAAAAGAGCCAAAGAAGCCCCTATTGCATCATTATTTGCATTTTTTTTAGTCAGAATACCTATGCGGTCTGATTTTTTTAGTATTTCTTTGATATCCATTTACACCATTAATTTATTATATTTGTAAACAAAAGTCAATTTACTTGATATGTTATTTTACATAATATACAATGGTTATATGCAGGATCAAAAAGGAATAAAATATATATCAAAGAATATAGAAGAAACAAAAGAAATTGGGAGGCGATTGGCAAAAAGTCATCACCGAGTTCTTGTTTTTGAGGGAGAGCTTGGCGCTGGGAAAACATCGCTTATTCAGGGGTTCGCTGAAGAATTGGGAATTTCAAATATAACTAGTCCAACATTTATTTTAATGAACAAATATCCCTTAAAGAACAAAAAGAACTTCTGTCATTTTGATTTTTATAGAATTAAAGATAAAAAAGAGGCCCTTTTTGCTAAAGAAATTATTCTTGATAAAAATAATATAATTTGTATAGAGTGGCCAATTAAAGAAATTCTTCCAGAAGAAGTAGTTAGAATTAAAATGGAAGTTATAGACGAAGAAAAGAGAAAGATAACAATTAATTATGGAAAATAAAGAAAACTTTGTAATAATTGATGCTAATTCAATAATTCATCGGGCCTTTCATGCTTTACCACCCTTAAAATCAAAAGACGGCCAGGTGGTAAATGCTGTATATGGTTTTTTATTAGTTTTGTTTAAACTTTTAAAAGATCTTCGGCCCAAATACTTTGTTGCTTGCTTTGATCTTCCGAAACCAACATTTAGAAAAAAGCTTTTTAATGACTACAAAGCACAAAGGAAAAAAGCTCCCGATGAACTTTATGTTCAAATACCAATGGTTAAAGATGTTTTAAAAATTTTTAATGTTCCTGTTTTTGAAAAAGAAGGATACGAAGGAGACGATCTAATCGGGACGCTTTCTTTCAAAATAAAAGACAAGAATAACATTGTTGTTTCTGGAGACAAGGATAATTTTCAATTAATTAATAAAAATACAAAAGTGTATTACCTTAATCAAGGAGTTAGAAGTGCTGTTTTTTATGATGAAAAGATGATTAAGGAAAAATATAACGGACTAACCCCTGAACAGCTTATTGATTACAAGGGCCTAAGGGGCGATCCTTCAGATAATATCCCTGGAGTAAAAGGCATAGGAGAAAAAACTGGACTAAACCTAATAAAAGATTTTGGAAGCATAGACAATCTATACAAACAAATTGAAGATGGCAATGATAATTTACCTAACAAATTAAAAGAAAAATTAATAGAGCAAAAAAAAGAGGCATATTTAAGCAAGGTCTTGTCAGAAATTAAAAAAGATGTGCCCCTTGAAATCAACCTTAAAGATTGCGAGTGGGGAGGATATGAAACTAAAAAAGTTTTGGAAATGTTAAAACACTTTAATTTTAATAGTTTGATTAAAAATGTTGACCCCGACAGAACTGGTGAAAATTTAAGATTGTGGTAAAATAAATCTATGGAAGAATTATTAGCAAAGTCAGAAGATTTAAGAAGGGTGCGAGCCGCCTTGCTTAATGTATTAGAAGATACCGATGATTTAAGAAAAAATGCCGTTGATGAGAAAAATAAAACAATGGCAATTATTGAAAATCTTAGTGATGGTATAGTTTTGTTAAACAAGAAAAAACAAATTGAAATTATTAATTTTCCAGCAATAGAATTATTTAACCTTAATAAAAAAGAGGCCTTTGGCAAATGTTTTTTTGATTTGATTAATAAAGAGGAATCAATAAAAATCAAAGAATTATTGATAGACAAAGACAGAATTAAAAATATATACAGGGAAGAGGCAGTAACTCCAAAGGGTCTCCATTTAGAAATAACATCTGTTTTATTAAAAGACGAAACAGAGGAAAAAGGGTTCTTGATTATTATTCATGATGTTACAAAAGAAAAACTAATTGAAAAAATGAAAACAGAGTTTGTTTCAGTTGCTGCTCATCAATTAAGAACGCCCTTATCAGCAATTAAATGGACAGTCAGAATGATTTTAGATGGAGATGTTGGCGATATTAGCAAAGAGCAGAAAGATTTGTTAGAGCAAACATATTTAAGTAATGAAAGAATGATACGATTAATTAATGACTTGTTAAACGTTAGCAGAATTGAAGAAGGAAGATTATTGTATGATCAAAAAGAGGCCCGATTAGAAGAAATTTTAGATGGGGTCGTTGAATCATCTCAAGAGATATTAAGAAAGAAAGCAATGTCTTTAGAAATAAATAAGAAAGAGACACCTAAAATTAAAATTGACGAGGAGAAAATGGGGGTAGTTATACAAAACCTTCTAGAAAATGCTGTTAAATATACTCCTCAAGGGGGAAAGATAAAGATTACCTTGGAGAACGATGAAAAAAATGTTATATTTAAAATAGAAGATTCAGGAGTTGGTATACCAAAAGACCAACAAGATAGGATATTCACAAAGTTTTTTAGGGCAGAAAATGTAACAAGAATGGAAACTGATGGAACTGGACTTGGACTTTATACTACAAAAAATATAGTACAGGCACACAAAGGAGAAATATGGTTTGAGTCAGAAGAAAACAAGGGAACAGCTTTTTATTTTACAATTCCAATAATTAAAGATAATAAAAAATAAAAAATATGATGAAAAAAATATTACTAATAGAAGATGACAAGTTTTTAAGAGAATTAATGGTTAAAAAACTTTTAACTATGGATTATGATGTTGTCTCTGCCGTTGATGGAGAGAGTGGTTTGTCAATGATAAAAGAAGCAAAGCCAGACGTTGTTCTTTTGGATTTGATTTTACCAGGGATTAATGGTTTTGAAGTTTTAGAAAAAGCTAAACAAGACCCAGAGATTGCTCATATTCCTGTAATTATACTTTCTAACTTGGGACAAAAAGAAGATATTGAGAAGGGGCAAAAATTAGGAGCAGTTGATTTTATGATTAAAGCCCATTTTACTCCTCAAGAAGTAGTCAATAAACTTAAAAATATATTAGAATAAATGCCCGAGCTACCTGAAGTAGAAACTATTGTCAATGACCTTAAAAAGGAAATCGTAGGGTTATTTTTTGTTGATCTTTGGACAGACGCAGAAAACATTATTAAAAAAAATAGCGTAAGCGAATTTACAAAAAAAATTATCAACAAAAAGATAATTAATGTAAAAAGAAGGGGGAAAATTATTTTAATTTATTTAGAAGACGGCACTATTTTATTAATTCACCAAAAAATATCAGGGCATCTCTTGTTGGGTAAGTGGAAATTTGAAGAAAATCAATGGATCGCTCCCCCGGGACCTCTAAAAGAAGACCCAATGAACAAATATCTTCATATTGTAATTAATCTCAGTGACGGCAGGCAGTTGTCTTTATCTGACCCCAGAAAATTTGCTAAAATGCAAATAATAAAAGATGACGTAATTGATATTGGGCCAGAGCCATTAGAAATTGATTACGAAACTTTTAGGGAACTGTTTAGAAAAAAGAGAGGCAAGATTAAGCAACTTTTAATGAAACAGGAATTTATTGTTGGGATAGGAAACATATATGCTTCCGAAATACTTTTTTTATCAAAAATTCATCCCGAGGAAGAAGTTAGCAAATTAGGAGAAGAAGATTTTAAAAATATCTTTAAAAATATGGTTTTTATTTTAAAAGAATCAATTCGCTTAAGAGGAGATAGTTTTTCTGACTTCAGAACAATTTATGGAGAAAAGGGCGCTTTTCAAAATATAATGAAGGTTTATCAAAAAAATGGTCAGCCATGTTTTAATTGTAATACGAAAATAGAAAGAATTAATTTAGGAGGAAGAGGAACCTTCTTTTGTCCCAATTGTCAAAAAAAGAAATGATAATACTTTTTTTTGGAAAAGATGAATATAGGATAAGAGAAAAAATTAGGGAATTTTCTGAAGCTCATAAAGATAAAAATAAGAGCCAGCCCAGCACGTTAACGAATCCTAATATAGAAGAGATAAGGAGGGAGATGCTTTCTGTTTCAATGTTTAAAGAAAAGAAACTAGTGATTGTTCGCAATTTTTCAGTTAGCGATAATTTTTTGACGCAAGTTGATTTATTTAAAGATTCTCCAAATATTCTTTTACTTATAAGCGAAAATGATATTAACATTGATTGCAAAAAACAAGAGTTTGATTTGTTAACCAGTCAAGAATTAAAAAAGTGGATACAGCAAAAAGTTGAAAAAATGGGAGGAATTATTAATAACGATTCGCTATCAATGTTGATTGAATATATTGGAAATGATTTATGGCGAATGGAAAATGAAATTAAAAAACTAGTAAACTATTCTTCCAGTATATTGACAGAAAATGTTAAAAAGTTAGTAAGAGATAGAAATGAAATTAATATCTTTGAAACAATTAGCGCTATTGCTAGAAAGAATAAAAAAGAAGCCCTTCAATCAATAAGGAAACACCTTGATAGGGGCGATGCCCCAATCTATATCCTTGCGATGTTTGCTTTTCAAGTTAGAAAAATTATTTCAGCAAAAGAAAAAGGAATGTATAATAATTTCACAATGGATGAACTTAAAAATCTTTATGATAAAATTGTTCAACTGGATTACGAAATTAAAACAGGAAAAACAGACGCAGAGGAATCATTAAATATCTTAATTTGCGGGGTATGAAAATTATTTGTTTTGATGTCAACGGAACCATAACAGACCAGACGCCTTGGGATCTTTTTGTTTTTGATAATAATGAAATAAAAGAAGCAATCAAAAATATTTTTATTGCCTATAATAATAAAGAAATATCATTAGATGTTCTTTGGAAAGAGATAATCATAGTCATTCGTAATAATGGTAAATATAATAGAGAATATCTTTTATCTGGACTAGAAAGAATCACCACCCTAAAAGAAGGAACAGTTGAAATAATGGCCTATTTAAAAGACAAGGGCTATAAAATATATCTTGTTTCTTGTTCTTTAGATATCCATTTAGATTATTTAGTTAAGAAATTAAAATTAGATGGATTTTATTCGGGAACAGACATTTTTTTTGATGAAAAAGGAGAGATAATTTCTATTATTAATCGTTGCTATGAAAATAAAGAATTCAAAGAAGAAAAAGTTAAAGAAATAGCGAAAATTAATAATGCATCAGTGGAAGATATTGTTTTTGTTGGTGATGGGAAAAATGATATCGGATCATTTAAAATAACTAAAAAGGGAATAGCTATGGATAGTCGGGTAGATGAATTAATAAAAGTTTCCTGGAAGAATATAAAAAAACTAGAAGAGATAAAAAATATCATCTAATAAAAAATAAACCCTTTTGGATTTATTTTTTTGTTGCTTTAATTTTTTTCATTATGCGGGATTTTTTTCTTGCCGCTGTATTTTTTTTAATAATCCCTCTTTTGGCTGCCTTGTCTATTGCCTTATATATTTGAGGCATCATTTTTTCAACTGCCTCTGTATTTTTTGAGACAATCAAAGAGTTGGCTTCTTTCATGAGCTTTTTCATTTCTAAAACCCTCTTTTTGTTGATGATTTTCTTTCTTTCACTTTGTTTGGGCCTTCTTTTTGTTGTTTTTGTAATTGGCATATATTATATTGGAATATACACTAATTGTTAATTTTTTGCAAGTTTTGCTATAATTAAATTATGATAAGCTATATCAAGGGAAAAATTATATATATTGATGATAAAAAAGTAATTATTGAGAACTCGGGAATTGGTTTTGATGTATTTTTAAACAGTCAAGATTTAAAAACTCTTAATTTAGGAAAAGAAGCAGAAGTTTTTACAGAATTATTTTTGAAAGACAAGGAGATTGAACTTTATGGTTTTTTGACTAGCAAAAAACTTAATCTTTTTAAATTATTAAAAAGTATTTCTGGAATTGGACCTAAGAGCGCATTAGATCTTTCCTTCGTTGACTCAATAGAAGAACTAAAGATCTTAATTGAAAAAGGAGAAGTGAAGGGCATTGGAGCAAAAAAACTTCAAAAGATATTATTAGAAATAACAGGAAAAATTAAAACAATTAATAAAAAAACAGAAGACGAGGCCTTAAGCGGATTAATTGCATTAGGGTTCAAGAAAACTCAGGCACAAGAAGCCCTTAAAAACGTTTCTAAGGAAATAGAGGACACGGAACAAAGGATTAAAGAAGCATTAAAATTATTATGAGAAAATATATTCCTAATTTTATAATAAGCGCATATCATTTTGTATTGTCTTTTGTGGGTGCTCTCTTTTATGGTTTTCCCGGAAAGAAACTAAAGGTCATAGGGATTACGGGAACGAATGGAAAATCAACAGTTGCAAGTATTGCTTATCAGATATTAAAAGAAGCGGGACATAAAGTTGCTTTATCTTCTTCAATTGTTTTTAAAATTGGTGAAGAAGAAGAAGAAAATAAAATGAAAATGACTATGCCCGGGAGATTTACCCTCCAAAGATTTTTAAAGAAATCGCTTAATGAAAAATGTAGTTATGTGATAATTGAAGTAACCTCCGAGGGAATTAAACAGCATCGTCATCGTTTTATTAATTTTGATGTTGTTGCTTTCACTAATTTAACCCCTGAACATATTGAGGCCCACAAAGGGTTTGATAATTATAAAAAAGCAAAAGGAGAATTATTTAATTCTTGTAAAAATATACATATAATTAATGGTGATGATGATCATAAGGATTATTTTATGAGCTTTCCTGCCCAAAAAATTATTTCTTATGGAATAAACAAGGGAGATGTTTTGGCTGAAGATATTCATCTTTCTGCTAAGGGCTCTACTTTTAAGGTCAATCAAGAATTATTTAATTTAAAATTGCTTTGTGAGTTTAACGTATATAATGCACTAGCAGCTATATCAATAGGATTATCGGAGGGAATTCCACTAGAGGTTTGTAGCAGGGGAATATCTAAGGTTGAACAAATTGCTGGAAGAATGGAAGAAGTAGTAGAAAATATCTTCGTTGACTACGCCTTTACTCCTAATGCGTTAGAGAAGGTTTATAAATTTTTAAAACCAAAAGAAGGCAAATTAATTTGCGTTTTGGGTTCTTGTGGAGGAGGACGAGACAAATGGAAAAGACCAGTTTTGGGGAAAATAGCTGATAATTATGGAGACGTAGTAATTGTTACTAATGAAGATCCATATGATGAGGACCCGCTAGAGATAATTGATCAAGTTAGCGAGGGATCTTCTAAATCAAAAAAAATTATTGACAGAAGGGAAGCAATTCAAAAAGCGATTAAACTAAAAGGAGATAAAGATGTTGTTGTTATTACGGGAAAAGGATGTGAACCGTGGATATGCGTTGCTAATGGCAAAAAGATACCATGGGATGATAGAAAAATAGTCAAAGAAAGTTTATAATATAATAAAAAATAAAAACAATAAATAATAACATGAGAAAAAACAATATCATAATCTTTTCTCTTGTATAAAAAATTAATTTGATATCGGAAAATAAAATAATTAAAAATTTATAGAACAAATTTAACTATTTAAGATTTTCTAGATTTTCTTGACAGTTCCTTGTTTATAGGTAGAATAAAGATGTCCTATGGAAATACATACTCCTCAGTTATTCGGGGAAACATTTTTCAGTTTTTTGGGAATTGATTTTACTAATACTTTTATATTAGCGATATTTTGCGCACTTCTGTTTATGGCGCTTTTTTTAATTGGATTAAGAAAGAGAGAAATTGTTCCTGGAAAGACGCAGAACTTTTTTGAATTTATTTTAGAATCATTACTTGGATTATTTGATGGAATGATAGGAGATAAGAAAAAATCAGAAGAAATTTTTCCTTTAGTAGCAACTTTGTTCATTTTCATTTTGCTTAATAATTTAATAGAAATACTTCCTGGGGTGGGAGTATTTTCTTTTTTGAGAGCACCTAGTTCTGATTTGCACTTTACATTAGCTCTTGCACTTTTCTCAATGGGATTTGTTCACTTTACCGCGATAAAAAAATTAGGGGGAATAAAATACATTAAAAAGTTTATTATCCTAGAAAGTCCAATTATGTTTTTTGTAGGATTATTAGAGGGATTAAGTGAGATAACAAAAACAGCATCATTAGGAATTAGGTTGTTTGGTAATCTTTTTGCTGGAGAGATATTGTTAATGATTGTTACTGTTATGCTTCCCGTTTTTCTTCCTTTACCATTTTTAGGATTAGAAATTTTTGTAGGATTAATTCAGGCATTAGTTTTTTCATCATTAATTGCAGTTTTTTATGTCTTCACAACAGCCGAACAACATTAAGGGAATGGGATACGTTTTGGGAATGGGAGCTGGATTAGGTTTTGTTTTAGCTCTACCTTTAGCAGCATGTATATTTTTGGGAGCATTAGCAGATAGCAAATTAGAAACAAAGCCAGTAATTCTTGTAATATCAGTTTTAATTGGAATAGTTCTTACGATATTAAACTTATATAAAATAATAATTCCGTTTTTGGAAAAAAGGTCGAAAAAAAGATAAAAACAAAATATAATAAATAATAATTAATTAATTAAAAACATTATGGAAACATTTAACACAATCGCAGCAGCCCTTGCAATTGGATTGGGCGCAATCGGACCAGGAATTGCAGTTGGTTTAATCGGTGCTAAAGGAGTAGAATCAATAGGAAGAAATCCTGAAGCAATGTCAAAAGTTCAAACAGGTATGATTTTAGCTATCGCTTTCGCAGAAGCAATCGCTATTTATGCATTAGTCGTTTCGCTAATTATATTATTCGTTTAATAAATTAAATAATGAGTGGACTAGAAGTAGATTGGAAAATATTAATAGGACAGATAGTTAATTTCACTATTCTATTTTTTGTTTTGAAGTTTTTATTATACAAACCATTTTTGAATTTGTTAAAAACAAGAAGAGAAAAAATAGAAGAAGGAATTAAAAAATCAATAGAAGCCGAGGAGAAGTTGGGAGAATTAAGATTGACTAAGGAAAAAATAGAGAAAGAGGGAGAGGAAAAGAAAAAAACAGTCCTGCTTAATGCTCAAGAAGAAGCAAAAAAAAGAAGCGAGGAAATTGCTAAAAAAGCAGAAGACGAAAGGCAAGATCTTTTAATTAAAGCAAAAAAAGAAGCAGAAGAAATAAAAGAAAAGGAGAAAGAGGAAACTAAAAAAAGGACAATAGAAAATGCTTTTCTTCTTGCAGAAAATCTTCTTCAAGAAAATATTGATGAAAAGAAGGGTAAAGAAATTACAGAAAAGTTTTTAAGTAAGATTAAGGCATGAAAACCGAGAAAGTAATATCTTATTGGGCAAGAGCTCTTTATATCTCTCTAGAAAAAACCCCAGAAAATTATGAGGCGATTTTTAACAATCTTAAATTATCGCTAGGGAAAAGAATAAATTATTTACCAGTGATTATAAAAAAATTACAGATGATATATAATAAGGAAAAAAAAGCAAAATTATATATCTCTCATGATTTTGAAAGAATAGAAATCGTTAAGAAAATAAAAGAGAAAATAAGTGGGATAGAAACATTTGAAGAAGAAATAGATAAAAATCTCTTGGCAGGTTTTCGCTTAAAAACAAAAGATATTTTAATTAAAGCATCGTTAAGAGATACTTTAATTAAATTAAAAAACAAAATATATGGACATAATTGAACAATTTAAAAAACAACTTGAAGGGATAGATATATCGCCCGAAATTGAAGAAGTGGGAGAGGTTGTTGAGATAAAAGATGGTGTTGCTAGAATATCAGGACTAAGGGGCGTGGAAAATTTTGAAATGGTTGAGTTTGACGAGGCAGGGGTTGAGGGTCTTGTTTTAAACCTTGAAGAATATGAAGTCGGAGCAATTATTTTAGGCAACGATAAAAAAGTAAAAGAAGGAACAACAGTAAAAAGGACAAAAAAGGTTTTCTCCGTGCCGGTGGGCGAGAATCTTTTAGGTCGTGTTGTTGATCCTTTGGGAAGACCTCTTGATGGTAAGGGAGAAATTAAATCAACCCAAAATTATCCAATAGAAAGAAAGGGGCCATCAGTTATTGAAAGACAGCCGGTTGGAAAGCCATTACATACAGGAATTAAAATGGTTGATGCCTTAATTCCTATTGGCAGAGGACAAAGAGAATTAATTATTGGAGATAGAGGATTGGGAAAAACAGCTGTTGCACTAGACGCAATAATTAATCAAAAAAATGAAAAGAATAGGCCCAAATGTATATATGTTGCTTGTGGGCAAAAGAAAAGTAAAATTAAAAGAATAATTGCCACACTAGAAAAAGCAGGAGCAATGGAATACACAACAGTTGTTTGTGCTTTTCCAGATGACCCAGCAGGATTTGTTTATTTGGCACCATTTGCAGGATCATCTATAGGAGAGTATTTTAGGGACAACAAGCAAGATGCCTTAGTTGTATATGATGACTTAACTAGGCAGGCATGGGCATGGAGAGAAATATCTTTGATTTTAAGACGTCCACCAGGAAGAGAAGCATATCCAGGAGATGTATTCTTTTTACACTCAAGATTATTGGAAAGAGCAGCGATGCTTTCTGATGAAATGGGCGGGGGGTCATTAACTGCCTTGCCAATTATTGAAACACAAGCAGGAGATATTTCAGGATATATTCCTACAAATGTTATTTCCATTACAGATGGACAAATCTTTTTGGATGCAACCTTATTCAAAAAAGAACAAAAGCCAGCCATTAATGTGGGAACATCTGTTTCAAGAGTTGGATCATCAGCTCAAATTAAAGCAACAAAAAAAGTTGCTGGAAGATTGAAGCTTGATTTAGCTCAATTCCAAGAACTAGAAAGGTTCTCTGAATTTACCGAAGAACTTGATCCTCAAACAAAAAAGACAATTGAAAAAGGAAAAAGAATGACACTTCTTTTAAGGCAAAATGATTTAGAACCAATGCCAATTGAAAAAGAAGTTATCGTTATTTTCACCGGAGTAAATAGCGATATTGAAGAAGTGGCAATTAATAAGATTAAGGAATTTGAAAAAGACGTTTTGAGTGCGGTTGAATTAGAAAAACCAGAGATATTAAAGGAGATAAGGGAAACGGGCGATATGTCTGATAAAAACAAAGAAATGCTTTTGGAAATAATTAAAAAAGTTAAGTTAAATTATGGATCTTAAAGAAGTAAAAGCAAAAATTGGTTCAGTTAAAAATATATCGGACATTACGAGTGCCCTGGAAACTTTTTCTGCTCTTAAAATGAAGAAAACTCAAAAGAGATTTTCAGAATCAAAACCGTTTGCTGAAGAAATGGCAAAAATGTTGAGCAATATGAGAAAAGCATTGCGCGAGGGTAATTCCGTATTTTTAGAAAAAAGGCCAGTTAAAGATATATTAGTTTGTGTTATTGCTTCTGACAGAGGTTTTTGTGGATCATTTAATTCTGGCATTTTAAAGCTTGCAGACAAAGAAATAGCGGAATTAAGAAAAGAGGGAAATGTTGAAATTTTGCCAGTTGGTAAAAAATCTGTAAAACATTATCTTAAAAATGAAAAAATTAGATACAGTTTTTCAGGAGTTGGTGATTATTGGGAGTTTAAACAAACAAAAGAAATTTCTGATTTTTTAATCAATTCATTTTTGAAAGATAAATATCAAAAAATATATATTATTTATACTCACTTTCACTCATCTTTTGTTCAAAAACCAACGGTTGTTCAATTATTTCCAGCAAGAAGCAAGACGATAGAGAACTTTCTAACGGGGGAAGAAGAAAAAATAAATAAGAATTATATACTAGAACCATCACCCAAAGTGATATTAGATGAGATAATTCCTGTTTTCGTTCAATACCTAATATATCAATTTATACTTTCAGCTAATACTTCAGAACACTCTGCAAGAATGATGGCAATGAGAAACGCTTCTGACAATGCAAGGGGACTATTAGAAGATTTAAGATTATCCTATAATAAGGCAAGACAAGAACAAATTACTTCTGAGGTTTGTGAGGTTTCATCAACCAAAGAAGCAATGGAATAATATAAAAAATATGGCAAAAATAACACAAATCATTGGGCCAGTAATAGACGTGGAATTTACAGAAGGAAAAGTACCATTTCTTTACAATGCCCTAAAAGTAAAAGATAAAAATTTAATTTTGGAAGTTGAGCAAGGGCTAGGAGAGAATAAGGTGAGGTGTCTTGCGATGGGTCCAACAGAAGGATTAAAAAGAGGAGATGATGTTGAGGATACGGGTAAACCAATTGAGGTTCCAGTAGGAAAAGAGGCCTTGGGAAGGATATTGAATGTTTTAGGAGAGCCGATTGATAATCAGGGAGAAATTAAAACACAAAAAAAAGATGGTATTCACAAAAGAGGCCCAGAATTAAAAGATCAAAAAGCGGAAACAGAGATATTAGAAACAGGAATTAAAGCCATTGATTTATTGTGTCCTCTTCCTAAAGGAGGCAAGGTGGGACTTTTTGGTGGAGCCGGCGTAGGAAAAACAGTTTTGATGCAAGAGTTGATTACAAACATTGCTAAATTTCACAATGGATATTCCATATTTGCTGGAATCGGAGAAAGATCAAGAGAGGGAAATGATATTTTTAGAGAAATGAAAGAGTCGGATACTCTTAAAAATACATGTCTTGTTTTTGGTCAAATGAACGAAACTCCTGGAGCAAGGCTTAGGGTTCCTTTTACGGCAATGACAATTGCGGAACACTTCAGAGATGAAGAAAAGAAAGATGTTTTATTATTTATGGACAACATCTTTCGTTTTGTTTTGGCTGGTTCAGAGGTTTCTGCACTATTAGGAAGAATTCCATCTCAAACAGGATATCAACCAACACTAGCATCAGAAGTTGGATCTCTTCAAGAAAGAATTACTTCAACAAATGATGGTTCAATTACTTCAGTTCAAGCAATTTATGTTCCTGCTGATGACTTGACTGATCCTGCGATTGTTTCAACCTTTTCACACCTTGATTCTTCTTTGGTATTGTCTCGTGCAATTGCATCACTAGGTATTTTCCCAGCAGTTGATCCATTAGAATCAACATCATCATTATTAAACCCAAGAATTATTGGAGATAAACATTACAGAGTTGCAACGGAAGTTAAAAAAATACTTCAGAGGTATAAAGAATTACAAGACATTATTGCTATTTTAGGAATTGAAGAATTAGCTGATGAAGACAAGGTCGTTGTTTCAAGAGCTAGAAAAATACAAAAGTATTTATCTCAACCATTCTCAGTTGCTGAAGTTTTCTCAGGTATTCCTGGTGTCTATGTTAAGATAGAAGAAACAATTGATGGTTTTGATAAAATTATATCTGGAGAATTAGACAATAAATCAGAAGATGAGTTCTATATGAAAGGAAACATTAATCAAGTGATTAATAATCAATGAAAATAAAGATATTAACACCAGAAAAGCAGGTCTTTGAAGGAGATGTAGAGGTTATAACAATACCTACTCGTTTAGGTTATATTTCTATTTTAGATAATCATACTCCACTGGTTTCAGCAATTTCTCCAGGTGAGATAAAAATAAAAAGTAAAGAAGGTGAAAAGATATTTAGGAATGAGGGGGGAGTGGTTCAAACAATCAATAATGAAACCAAAATACTTTTAACTAAGTGCAGTGAAAAGAGCCGATAATGGCTCTTTTTAATTATTAGACAATTTTCTTTTTTTAAAGTAATATATTGTTATGAAAATAAAAGAAATTTTTGATTTAGCAATAAAGATGGGAATAGAGTCAGACCTTAGGGGCCCTATAATGGTAGAGAAGTTTTTGGATAGAAAAAAGAAAAAATACAATGCTTTGAGTAATGAAAAAAAAGAAGAGTTTGATATTGAATCATTAACTAATCCATATTTGGATTCTAGAATCCATAATATATCAGAAGATAAAGAAATTAAAAAGATATTGTCTGGTATTGATACCGATACAGCAGAATTGTTATTGGCAAAGCAGTTAGGAGTTGATTTAATTATTAGCCATCACCCTGTTGGCAAGGGATTATCTTGTTTGGGCGATGTTATGGAAATGCAGGCCGATATTTATAATCAATACGGCGTGCCAATCAATGTTGCCGAAGCACTAAATAATCCTAGGATTGCCGAAGTTGCAAGAAGTGTTTCTTCTTCTAATCATCAAAAAAGTGTTGATTCATCAAAAATTATAGGAGTTAATTTTATAAACATTCATACCCCAGCAGATAATTTAGCGGCAAGATTTCTAAAAGATTTAATTGAAAGCAAAGAGTTAGAAACAGTTGAAGAATTGATTGATTTAATTAAAAAAATTCCTGAATATAAAGAAGCAATTAAAAATGGATCTGGTCCCAAGGCAATTACAGGAAACCTTAATAATAGGTGTGGCAAAATTGCAATTACAGAAATTACAGGAGGAACAGAGGGTTCATCAAAATTAATGGAAGCGCTTTCTCAAGCAGGAATTGGAACTGTTGTTGCTATGCATGCATCAGAAGACCATAGGAAAAAGGCAGAAGCTGCTCATATTAATATCGTAATTGCTGGACACATTTCTTCTGATTCTTTGGGGATGAATTTATTTTTAGACGAATTAGAGAAAAGAGGCATAGAAGTTATTCCTTTTAGTGGATTAACTAGATTTAAAAGGTTTTAACCATGTAGGTTTTAGAAAGTCGATATCCTAATTTTTTTCTATAATAATCTCTTACTCCCACTCCTGAAATAATAGCAATTCTTTTTTTGTTTGCTATTTTTTCTGCTTCTCTAACCATTAACATTCCTAGGCCCTTGTGTTGAGACCCCTTTTTTGCTATTGGCGTTGCTTGACCATAAACATGAACTTCTCTAATTAGGGCTGTATTGCTATTATTGATTCTTAATCTTAATATAGAATATATATTTTTTCTGTTTTTATCTTCAAAACTTAAAAAAACTTCTTTACCATTTGAGGCCTCGTAGTCCTCCCTAAAAAGAAAAACTTCTTCATTTTTGATGTCTTTGATTTCTCTACATCTAATGCATTTGCATATTTTTTGTAAATCAATGAACTGTCTTAGGTTTGATGATTTGGCTCCTCCCTCAACAATAAGTTGTGATGGGATGTCTCTAATAATTCTCTCAATTCTAACATAAATTGGAACATATTTTTTAATTTCATTAATTGTTTTAATTAGAACATCTCTTGTATATGGCTTATATTTTCCTTTAAGATAAAGATTATATAGTGGAGCTTCTTTTACTAAAGCACATGGGTATATTTTTAAATAATCGGGCTTAAAATTAGGATTATTAAATAATTCTTTAAACATTTCAATGTCTCGTTTGGGATTTGAACCTGGGAGATTTAGCATCATTTGATAAGCAACTTTAAAACCAGCATTTTTAAGTAATTTCGTTGCTTCTATTGTTTCTTTGATTCCATGACCTCTTTTATTAAGTTCTAAAACATCATCATATAGTGATTGAACGCCTAACTCTATTTTTGTAGCCCCCAACAGAAGTATTTCTTCTATTTCTTTTTGGTTAATAAAATCGGGCCTTGTTTCAAAAGACATTCCTATAATTCTGTGTTTTGCTTTTTCATTTCTTTTTTGAGCTAATTTTAGTGTTTTGTCTTTTTTATCATTACAGGCCTCAAAACATTTTTTAACAAACCATTCTTTATATTTTTTGGTATAACTAGACCAGTTTCCTCCGATTAAACGAATTTCTATTTTATCAGTTGGATGGCCTCCTAACTCTAATGATTCAATACGATTTTTAACTTGTAAATAAGGATCATATTTTAATTTTTTAGCTCTTTCTACTGCTGGTTCGCCTGACAAGTAACTTTTAGGTATGTTTGTTTCTTTGGGGCAATAAATACACTTTCCAGGGCAATCATATGGTTTAGTTAATACAGAAACGTTAACAACTCCCGATAGGGACCTTACGGGTCTAGTAACTAATAGTTTCTCAATGGTGTTATTTTTTTTAATTCTTTTTTTATTAACCAAACTATGATATTCTCTAAGCAGATCAATATTGCTTGGACAATTAATTTTATTTTCTTTGGCAAATTTTCTTTTAACAGAAGACAACTCCCTAGAAGAAGTGATATTTTTTTCTAAAATATAATTAATTATTAATTCATTATAATTCATGGAAGATAGTAAGGCTAAAAAAATAATAAAGGAAACTATTGAGGATTATAACAGCATTTCAGAAAAATACTCAAGTGTTAGAAGTGGACCATGGAAAGAAATGAAGTTTCTTTTTGATAACGTTGAAAAGAGTGACAAGGTTTTAGATTTGGGCTGTGGCAATGGAAGGTTTTATGAATATCTAAAACATTCTCAATATGTTGGGATTGATCCCTCAACAAAATTGATTAAAATATGCAAGAAAAGATATCCGGAAGCAAGTTTTAGGGTTGGAAACGGAAATGCACTTCCTTTCAGAAATAAACTATTTGATAGTATATTTAGCATTGCGGTTTTACATCATATTCCAAGCGAAAAATTGAGGAAAGATTTTTTAATGGAAATAAAAAGGGTTCTTAAAAAAAATGGTGTTCTTACTTTAACGGTATGGAATTTAAAAGAAAAAGCAAAAATGGAAAAGGATTTATTTCTTCCTTGGTACAGCGAAAAAGAAACATATTTTTATTGTTTTAATTTAAAAGAGCTGGTACAATTAGTGAAAGATGTCGGTTTTGATGTTATCTCTAGCGGGGAGGTCTTGGTAGGAAAAAAGCCGTATTCTAATTTTTATATAATATGTCAAAAAAAGAAATAAAATATAATATAGTTGTTTCTGGTGCTGCTGAGGTTGGTCATTGCTGTGAAAATATTGAGGAAATATCAAAAGAAGTAGGAAGAGAAATTGCTAGACAAGGCCATACTCTTGTAACTGGAGCAACAACAGGGGTACCGTATTTTTCAGCTGTTGGCTGTAACGAAGAAGAAGGATTTAATATTGGTTTTTCTCCTGCGTCTACAGAAAGCCAGCATCTTAAGTCGTATAGATTGCCCCTGGACCCCTTTAACATTATGATATATACTGGAGCTGATTATGTTGGAAGAGATGTTGTTATGACCAAGTCAGCTGATGCAGTAATTATTATTTGTGGAAGGACAGGAACACTTCACGAGTTTACCGTAGCCGTTGAAGCTAAAAAGATAATTGCTGTCTTAGAGGGCACAGGGGGAATGGCTGATAAAATAAGGGGGATTATTGAAAGCTACTGCAAGGTCTCTAATAAAATTATTTACGAAAGAAATCCAAAGAAATTAATAGAAAGATTAATTAAAGAAATTGAAACAAAAAAGAAAAAGGCATCTAAATTATTAAAATAATAAATAATAAAAAATATATGAACGAAATAATAATAGCAATAATAATCGCAATCGCAGTAATTTTATTGATTTCAATAAAACAGATAAATCAATATGAAAATGGTATTATTTTTACCCTGGGAAAGTATTCCGGAACAATGCAACCAGGATGGAGAATTGTTTTGCCAATCATTCAATTTTATAAGAAAGTTGACATGAGAACCAAAGCAGTTGATGTTCCAGATCAAGAAGCAATAACGAGAGACAATATCTCAGTAAAAGTTAACGCAGTAATTTATTATAAAATTAAATCAGCAGAAAAAGCGGTTTTACAGGTAGAGAATTTTTATTACGCTATTTCTCAATTGGCTCAAACAACAATGAGAAATGCTGTTGGTAAAGTTGAATTAGATGAATTATTGTCTCAAAGAGATAAGGTTTCTGAAGACATTAGAGGAATTATTGATGAAATGTCTGATCCATGGGGTATTGATGTTGAAAATCTTGAATTAAAAGACATTACTTTACCTGAAGAAATGAAAAGGGTTATTGGGAAACAAGCCGAGGCAGAAAGAGAAAAAAGAGCCGTTATTATTAAAGCAGAGGGAGAGGTTGCAGCGGCTAACAATATGGCAACAGCAGCAAAGGTTTTGTCAGGATCAACCGGTGCTTTACATTTAAGAACATTACAATCAATTAATGATATTAGTTCCGATCAGTCAAACACAATTGTCTTTGCTGTTCCATTAGAGATATTAAGATCTTTTGAAGACAAAAAACTATCTTAGATATAGATTCTTTTTGTAATTATGCTCTTCAAGTGTGATTGAGAAGTGAGTTTTTCCGTCTGGTGAAGATAAATAATACCAGTAATTATTTTTTGTTGGATATATTGCAGCAAGAATGCTGTCTATTCCAGGATTAGATATCGGCCCGATGGGAAGGCCCCTATATTTATATGTGTTATAGGGTGAATCAATTTGTGTATCTGCTGTTGAAACACTGGACTTTTTTTCTCCGAGAGCATATAGAACCGTGGCACAAGATTGGAGGGGCATTTGAATATCAATTCTTCTCCAGAAAATATCAGAAACATTTTTTTTATCTTCTAAAGTTTTAACTTCTTTTTCAATTATTGAAGCCATTATGATTATTTCCTCTATTGTTTTATCCTGTTTTTCAATTTCTTCTCTTAATTCTGTGGTTATTTTTCTTTCAAAATTAACAAGAGTTTTTTGAACTATTGTTTCTGCAGTATCTTTGCTTGTAATGTTGTATGTGTCTGGGAAAAGATAACCTTCTTTGCCTTCTGCGATTTTTAAAAATTCCTCTCTTGTAGAAATGCCTTTTTCTTTAAAATAATTAGCAATATCATTTAAGTCCCAACCTTCAATTATGGTTATTTTTTCTTCATTAATTTTTCCACCAACTATTATTTCAATAATTTGAGGTATGTTCATTTGTGAAGATAAAAGGTATTCTCCTGCCTGTATTTTTTTATTATTATTCGTCAAGAGAGAATAAATCAGAAAAAGATTGTTCGACTTGATAATTTTTTCGTCTTCTAGTTTTTGGGCAATTTTTTTAACAGGATCGCCCTTTTCAATATTAAAAATCTTTAGATCGTTCTCGCCTGAAGCGGACTGATTAATTGATATATATCCATAGAATAAAACCCCGGCCATTATTAATAATAAAATAAATAATTTTTTAATCATAAACATATACTATTTTATAATTATACTCTTGACAAGAGCCACTAGGGGGGTATAATCAAAAAAAGCATGAATACTTTTATTGCAAATTCAAAATATACGTCAATGTGGGCAAAACAAATTTGCTTTATTTTGGTATCATTTTCAAGCAATAAGGGGAGAAGCTTTACTTTATAAGATAAATTAAAATTAATAAAGATTAATAACTTCTCCCCAAAAGGAGAAGTTTTTCTTTAACAAAAATATGACAAAAATATATTATTTAACAAAAAAGGGATTAGAAAAGATTCAAAGAGAGTGTGAAGAATTAAAAAATTACAGGAAGAGCATATTAGAAGATGTTCCCTTGGTCCTTGAGGGAGATTCTTTAAATCCTGAATTTTCTTCTTTTCAAGAAAATATAGAATTACTTGAACAAAGAATTGAGGAATTGAATCATATCCTTAAAAACTATAAGATAATAAGTAGGCCCTCTAAAAATAAACAAGATATAGTAGATATAGGAGCAAAGATTATTCTTAAAAATGGAACAACAAAAAAAGAAGAGTATAAAATAGTCGGAACTCTTGAGGCAGATCCATTTACTGGAAGAATAAGCAATGAATCACCACTCGGAGTTTCTTTTATTGGCAAAAGAGTTGGAGAGACCATATCTTTTAATAATAATAAAAAATATAAGATATTAAAGATTCAATATGAGGAAGCGTAACAAGATATTATTATTTTGTTTATCGGGAATTTTTTTAATTTCTTTTATTTGGTTTTATTTATTTTTTTTAGAAGAAAACATAATGAGTTTTGAGGAAAACTTAATAACAGCAAGCCAGAATAGTGACGTTGTTTTAGTTTTTAATTCTGGCGGCTGGGGAACCATTTCTTTTGAAAAAGCAATGGATTTTAATCCGATAATAAATGAAGTCAAGGAATTGATTGAAGATCACGGACTAAAAGTATCAATTGTTGAATATCATAGAACCAGAGAAAACATTATTGGTAAAATTGGCTCTATTAAGGAGGTAATTCAAGGATTTCCCGATAGTTCAAAATCTTTTGCTAAAATAATTGATAAATTTTTAGAAAACAATCCAGGAGAAAAAATAATCATAGCTGGTCTTAGCAATGGTGCTGCTTTCGCTAATTCAGTAATAGAAAAAATAGAAAAAAACAAAGACAAAGTTTTATCTATAGAATTAGGTGCTCCTTTTTGGAAAAAGAAGACCGAGGGAGAAAATATTTTAGACATAAATAATCAAAATGATATTTTAGCCAATGGCCAAATAGGCAGATTGCTTTTTTCTTTACTCAGAGCGCCATTTGTTTGGACCTATGAAAACATAAGAGGAAACAAAACATCACTTTCAGAAGCAATGGATATTTCTGGTCATGATTATTATTGGGAAGAGCATAGAGAAAAAATAACCCTTTTTATTGAAGAAAAAATCTAAAACTAAATAAATAAAGGGATTGATTAGAGCTTTGTTTTATAATATAATATAAACATGGATTTTGATTTTAAACAGAAAATATTATTCTTTTTTTCTTTGATTTTGGGATTAGTTGTTTTTCTTTGGTTTGGGAAAATAGTTGGTTGGGAGGAGATTAAAGAGTCATTTTCTGTTTTTAATTTTTATCAGGCAATTTTAATCCTTTTCTTATCTTTTATTGTTATTTTGATTGGTAATTGGAGGTGGAAAGAGATATTAAAGGATTCTGGCGAAGATGTTCCTTTTTGGTCAATATTCAAAACATATTTAGGAGGATATGCAATGATGTATCTCCTTCCTATTATAGTTTGGGGCGGTGAGGGATATCGTGTTTATAGATTATCAAGAGACAATAAAATATCTTGGCAAAAGTCATTTTCCTCTGTTTTTATTGAAAGGATTTTAGAGTGGACAGCAAACATTACGGTTATTTTATTGGGTATTATATTTTTTCTATTTAATTTTTATTTACCATCAAAAGAATTGATTATTATATTTGGGGCGTCTCTTTTTGTTTTTATTTTTTCCATTGGATATTTTTATTTTAAAGCAATTGGTAAAAATAGCATTATTAGACAAGTTTGTAAGCTTTTCTTAAAAAAAGAAATTAAAGAAGAAAATAGTTTCCTTGCTGTTGAAAAAGACATCTTTGATTATTTTGATTTTAAAAACAGGGCCTTTTATAAGGGAATAGGAATATCTTTTTTGAGAGCATTTATTATGCAAGCGAGGGCATGGATATTAATATTTTTCTTAGGAAGTGTTACCGGATTCTTGCCATCATTATCAATTTTAGGATTTACATATTTATCTGCGATGGTACCGATTCCAACAGCCCTTGGATCTCACGAAGCAATCCAATATTTTGCCTTTGGTTCATTGGGAATACCAGTTTCTATTGTAACTGCTTTTACAATGATCATTAGGGGGGCGGAAATAATCATTTCTTCACTTGGTATTGTATTCATAATTAAAACAGGATTTAACTTTTTAGAAAATAAAATAATAAAAAATGGAGAATAACAAAGTAATTAAAAATTTAATATTAACTGATATTGCCTTTTGGACTGGTTGGGGAATGATAACGCCTGTTTTTGCTATATTCGTTGTTGACAGGGTTATTGGTGGGACAGCATTAACTGTTGGAATAGCAACTGCCATTTATTGGATATTAAGAGCTTCTTTAGTTTTTCCTTTTGCTAAAATACTGGACAAGTATGCTGGAGACAAAGATGACTACTTGTTTTTAGTTTTCGGAAACTTTTTAGCAGCTCTAGTTCCATTTGGTTATATATTTGCAATTTATCCATGGCACATCTATGCCTTACAAGTTATTTATGGAGTTGGAATTGCTATGTCTTTAGTTGGTTGGAGAGCAATTTTTACAAGAAATATAACTAAAGGCAAAGAAGCAAGTGAATGGGCGATGGATGATGCTTCTTTGAGTGTGGGAGTAGCATTGGCCGGAATATTTACTGGTTTTGTTATAACTCAATGGGGATATATTGTTGCTTTTAGTATCGCTGGATTTCTTGCAATGATGAGCGTGGTAATTCTCTTATGCTTAAGAAAGCAGATTGAGGGTGTTTTTAATAGAAAATTTCCCTTTAATATTGTGGATATTTTCAGAGGAAAATGAAAAATCAGGAAATTGCTCAAATTTTATTTGAAATTGGCGATTTGTTGGACTTACAAGAAGTTCCTTTTAAACCAGAAGCATATAAAAAGGCAGCCATTGCAATTGATTTATTAGAAGATGATATATCTTCAATATATGAAAAAGAAGGAATTAAGGGACTAGAAAAAATCAAAGGGGTTGGCAAGAGCATTGCCTTATCAATTGAAGAATATCTTAAAACAAACAAAATTAATTTCTATAAACAACTTAAAAAAGAGTCACCAGTTAATCTAGAAGAATTATTAATGGTTGAGGGTCTGGGGGTTAAAAAAATAAAAAAACTTTATCAAGAATTAAAAATTAGGAACCTAAAGGATTTAGAAAAAGCAATTGAAGATAATAAAATTGCTCCACTTTTTGGTTTTGGAGAAAAAACAGAAAAAAATATCTTAGAATCAATTAAGTTTTTAAGGCAAGGCCAAAATAAATTTCTCTTAAGAGATGTTTTAAAAGAAGTTGAAATAGTGAGTGATAAAATTAAAAGAATCAAAGAGGTTGTTGATTTTAGTGTTGCTGGTTCAGCTAGGAGAAAAAAAGAGATTGTTGGCGATGTTGATTTTCTTGTTTCAATTAAGGACACTAGCAATAAATACGTGGTTGAAAAAATAATGAATACCTTTGTGACAATGGATAATGTTGTCAAAGTAATTGGAAAGGGAGAAACAAAATCATCAATAAAAACAAACAATAATTTGAATATGGATTTAAGATTGGTTAGCGTTGCTTCTTTTGGGGCTGCTTTACAGTATTTTACTGGTTCTAAAGACCATAATATCGCCTTAAGAAGGATTGCAATCAAAAAAGGTTACAAGCTTAACGAATATGGACTTTTTGATGGAGAAAAGAAAATAGCCGGTCAAACTGAAGAGGGTATTTATAAAAAGCTTGGACTTCAGTTTATTCCTCCAGAGTTAAGAGAAAATCAGGGAGAAATTAATTTAGCCATCAATAATATGATTCCCTATTTAGTAGATTCCGTTAAGGGAGATCTTCATTGCCATACATCTTATAATGGTGGAGAGAACACAATAGAAGAAATGGCAGAAGAAGCAATTAAAATGGGTTATTCTTATCTGGCAATTACAGATCACAGCAAATCACTAAGAATTGAAAATGGACTAGATGAAAAAAGATTATTAGAACAAAAGAAAGAAATAGATAAATTGAATAAAAAATATAATAATTTTAAATTACTTTCGGGAGCAGAGGTTGATATTTTGAAAGACGGATCTTTAGATATTGACGACAGTGTCCTTAAAGAGATTGATTATGTTTCTATTAGCATTCATTCTGGTTTTAAAATGACAAAAACAGAAATGACTAAAAGAATACTTAAAGCGATGGATAATCCTTATGTTAAAACATTAAATCATCCTACGGGTGCTATTGTAGGCAAAAGAGATAGTTATTTAGTTGATATGGAATCAATAATTAAGAAAGCAAAAGAAAAAGGAATCGCTTTGGAAATTAATTCATATAGATGCGATCTAAATAGTCAATTAGTAAAAATGGCTAAAAACGCAGGAGTAAAATTAGTAATTAATAGCGATGCTCATAATAAAAAAGAATTGCACAACATTCAATTTGGAATATATGTTGCAAGGAGAGCAGGACTAACAAAAGAAGATATATATGAAATATAAATGTTTATTGCTTTTTTCTGGTGGCCTTGATTCTATTCTTGCGGCAAAGATATTAGAAGAAAGTGGCGTAAAAGTTACTCCAATTTGTTTTAAGAGTTTTTTCTTTTCTTGTGAACAAGCACAAAAATCAGCTAAAATTATCGGATTTAAATTAAGGGTGGAAGATATTAGTGACATTCACTTGAGAATGATTAAAAATCCTAAACATGGAAGAGGTAAAGGACTTAATCCTTGCATAGATTGTCATCTATTAATGATTAAAACAGCAGGAAAAATAATGAAAAAAGAGGGCTTTGATTTCATAGCCACTGGCGAGGTTTTAGGTCAGCGTCCGATGTCTCAAAACATTAATGCTCTTAAAATAATTGACAAAGAAGCTAAATTAAATGGTTTAATTGTTCGCCCACTATCAGCCAAACTATTACCACCAACTATTTGGGGCGATGGTAAATATTCAATATCTGGCAAATCAAGAGATGGTCAGATAAAATTAGCTAAGAAATTTAAAATTAAAAAATATCCAAACCCAGCTGGTGGGTGCATATTAACTGATGCTAATTATTCAGATAATCTTAAAAGGTTAATAGACATTAAGCCATCTTTTTCTGGTAATGATGTTTTATTATTGAGAGAGGGAAGAGTTTTTTGGAAAAATGACTTGCTAATAATTGTAGCGAGAAACGAAAAGGAATCTAATGAATTGATTAAATTTAAAAAAATAGGGGATGTTGTTCTAGCCCCAGATAATTTTCCTGGCCCAACAGTATTTATTCGTAAATACAAAAAATCATCTCAAGAAGAGATGATTGATTGTGCGGTGAAATATATTACTAAATATTCTAAAAATATTACGCTTTCACCTTCTCTAAAATTTTTATAAATAAATCACTATTTTCTCTAGCCAATTGAGATAATATCTTTCTGTCTACTTCAATAGAATTCTTTTTTAATCCAGCAATAAACTTACTATAAGTTGTTCCGTTTTGTCTGCAAATTGCATTAATTTGAACTTGCCAAAGTTGTCTTTTAGCTCTTTTTTTAACTTTTCTGTCCCTGTAAGCATAAGCCCATGCTTTTAATAGAGCTTGTTTTGCTGCAATATACTTGGATTTTCTACTCCATTTATAACCTTTAGCAGCTTTAATAACCTTCTTTCTTCTTTTGTTTGCGGCAACGCCTCTTTTTACTCTTACCATATTTTTATACTCCTAATAATTTTTTAATTTTTTTTGCTTCTGGAGCTGACATTTCTACCATCTTCTTTAAACTTCTCTTTTTGTCTGAAGATTTTTTAGATAAAAGGTGATCTTGCCCAACTGCCCTTCGCAAAACTTTTCCCGACTTTGTTACTTTAAATCTTTTTGTTAATGATTTTCTTGTTTTTTCTTTCATATTATTTTTTTAATATCGTTACTGACAATCCTTTTGGTTCTTTTTTAATTTCTTTTTCTATTTTAACTGATACCTTTTCTTCTAATAAATGGATAAACTTTTTAATTTTTTCTAATCCGATGTTTGATAGTTGTTTTTCTCTTCCCCTTAATCTTAATTCAACATTTACCTTATCGCCCTTATTTAGAAATTTTTCTGCGGCGATAACTCTTATTAACATATCGTTGTCAGAAATATTAAACGACAACCTTATGTTTTTTATTTCTCCATGCTTGCTTCCAGCAATATTCTTTCTTTCTTTTTTTTGAAGGGAATAAAGGTATTTACCATAATCTCCAATTTTACATATCGGTGGCACGGCTTTATCAGTTACCATTATTAGATCAAGCTCTTTTTCTTTTGCTATTTTTAATGCATCAACCAAATTAAAAATACCTAACTGCTGGCCATCTTCGCCGACTAATCTAATTTCTTTTTCCCTTATTTGATTGTTGTATGGTGGTTTATTCAATTTAATTGTGGAGGTGGCGAGTAATGAGCCCGCGTCCAAAAATTATCTAATAATAACTCTACAAGTTTATTTCATTTTAATTTAGCTTAAGATTAAAAAATGAAAAAAATTATCTTAAGTTTGATTTATATTTTTTCAATAATATATCCTAAATCAAAAATATATTATCAATCTCGCAATGGTTGTGCCCTTTACTACCCAGCGAGAATCGGTAGGAGGACATGCACTATGCGTATGCTAATGCAGGTTGTTCAAATAAGTTGTTTACACTTAGTTTGTTTTCTCCAAGTTTTACGAGTTTTGAGAATTACTCGACTTGCATACTATCTTCAAATCCTTGTCAAAGCGAATTCACCCCCTTGTGTTTATTTCGCTCTTTATTTTTCTTTCGACTTCTCTCTTTTTTATGGATTCTCTTTTATCAAACTTCTTTTTTCCTCTGGCTAGGCCAAATTCAAGCTTGATTTTGTATGTCCCAGTATAAACCGAAAGTGGTACTAAAGTCAAGCCCCTTTCCTTTATTTTATTAGCTAAATAATTGATCTCTTCTCTATTTAAAAGTAGCTTTCTTTCCCTTTGAGGATTGTAATTCTTGTTTGTATTTAGTGGTTGATACGGCGGTATAATAGCATTGACCCAAAAGGCCTCTCCTTTTTTAATTTCAATATATGTTCCTGACAAGCTAATTCCTCTTGTTCTTAGGGACTTTACCTCTTGGCCATTCAAAACTAAACCTGCTTGAAACTTTTCAAGTATTTCGTAGTCATAATATGCCTTTTTATTTCTTACGTTCATATATTCCATTCTAGATGATTTTTTGCTAGAATGAAAGAGTTATTATGGATATAAGAGAAGAAATTAAAAGAAGCGTTTCGGAATCGCTAAAAAATCTTCAAATTGAAGGAGATTTTATTATAAAGGTTTCTAGGCCACAAAGAAGTTCTTTTGGCGATTATTCTGTAAGTATTGCAATGGAGATAGCAAAGAAAAATAAAGAAAATCCAATGGAGGTTGCTGAAAGAATTAAAACAAATATAAAAAATAGATATTTTGATCAAATAGAAGTAGCTCTTCCAGGATTTATTAATTTTTATATTTCAAAAGAATATTATTACTCTCAAATCAAAGATGTTTTTAGAAAAACATATAATTTTGGGCAGTTTCCTAAGAAAAATAAAAAAATACAAATAGAGTTTGTTTCAGCAAATCCTACCGGACCCTTAACCGTTGGTAATGGTAGGGGTGGGCCATTTGGTGATGTTTTGGGCAATGTATTAAAAAAGTATGGCTACGATGTTAAAAAGGCCTATTATATCAATGATCACGGAAAACAAATTCTTTCCTTGGGCAATTCTGTTTTGGGAAACGAAGAAGCAAAATATTCAGGAGAATATATTGATCAATTAAGCAAAAGAATAAAAGAGAGTAATCGTTATAAGGCAGGAAAAATGGCAGCAAAAATTATTATGGAAGAAATGATTAAAAAGACGATTAAAAAATTAAACATTAAATATGATGAATGGTTTAAAGAGAGTAATTTATACAAAAAAGGAGAAGTTGACAAAGTTTTAGATTATTTAAAGAAAACAGGACTAACTTATGAACAAGAAGGTGCCGAATGGTTTATGTCTAGGGCCTTTGGAGACGAAAGAGACAGGGTAATTGTTAAATCAGATGGAGAGAATACATATTTATTGGGAGATATTGCCTATCATCGTCATAAATTTGAAAAACAAAAATTTGATAAAGTAATTAATGTCTGGGGCGCAGATCATTTTGGAGATGTTGCTGGTTTAGTTTCTGGTGTAGAAGCATTGGGACACATCGGTAAGTTGGAAGTTATTTTATTACAATTTGTTACTGTTCAAAAAGATGGTAAAACACTAAGAATGTCAAAACGACTCGGAACAGCAATAACAATGGACGATTTATTAGATGAAATTCCAGTTGATGTTATAAGATTTTTCTTTTTACAAAAATCATCTGATACTCACCTTAATTTCAATATGGATTTGGCTAAAGAGCAATCAGAAAAAAATCCAGTATATTATATCCAATATGCTTATGCCAGAACATTGAGCATCTTAAGAAATTCTAGAAAATTAAGAATTAATAAAATTAATAACATTGAATTATTAAATCATAAAAGAGAGTTAGAATTAATTAAACAAATAGTAAGATTGCCAGAAATAATTGAAGATACCGCTAACGATTATGAGGTTCACCGAATCGCTCAATATGCATTGGATTTAGCCACTGCATTTCACAAATTTTATACAGAGTGTCAGGTCTTAACTGATGACAAAAAATTAAGAGATGCAAGATTGGGTCTTGTTACTTTATCAAAAATATCCCTCAAAAACACACTAGACATTATGGGAATATCTGCGCCTCAAAAGATGTAGTATATTATTGATTAAAACAAAGAAATCTGCTATTTTTACTATATATATGAACTTAAAAAATAAGTATTTTTTTCTAAGACACGGCAAAAATATCCATCAGACCGAATTAAAAGATATAATTTATTGTTTTCCTGATGATAATCCACCTTGCTCTCTAATTGAGGAGGGTATTTCTCAAGCAAAAGAAGCGGGAGAAAAGTTAAAAGACAAGGGAATAGAGTATATTTATTGTTCAGACATATTAAGAACTAGACAAACTGCTAAAATAGTTGCAGAAATAATTAATTTTGATTTAGAAAAAATAATATACGACACGCGTTTGAGAGATATTGATTGGGGTATTTTTGGCGGCAAACACAAAGATGAGGCCTGGGCATATTATAATAATGATAAAAGTAAAAAATTTAACGAGCCAACTCCCGATGGAGAAACGTGGAATGATTGCAGAAAAAGAATTTTAGAATTGTTGAGAGAAATAGAAAATAGTTTTGAAAATAAGAATATATTAATTGTGTCTCACGGTGATCCATTATGGTTGTTAGAAGGTCATATTAATGGAATTAGCGATGAAGAATTATTAAATAAAAGGTCAGAATTAATGATTCAAACAGGCGAAATAAGAAAAATATGAATAGAGAAGAAAAGATATTAAAATACTGGAAAGAGAAAGATATCTTTCATAAATCAATTGAGAATAGATCGGGTTCTCCTTATTTTAGTTTTTATGACGGTCCTCCCTTTGCAACTGGTAAGCCACACTATGGCCATATTTTAGCAACAACAATAAAAGATACCGTTTTAAGATATTGGACAATGAAGGGTTATCAAGTTCCTAGGCGTGTTGGTTGGGATTGTCACGGTTTGCCGATAGAAAATCTTATTGAAAAAGAGCTAGGAGTAAATAATAAAAAACAAATTGAAGAAATTGGTATTGAAAAGTTTAATAATCATTGTCGCAATTCTGTTTTTGCTTGTGTTAATGATTTTCAGAAAACATTAGAAAGGGTTGGTCGTTGGGCAGATTATAGCGATGCTTATTCTACAATGGATAATAACTACATTGAATCGGTTTGGTGGGTTTTTAAACAATTATGGGATAAAAAGTTAGTGGAAAAAAATTATCGTGTCTCTCCATATTGTCCTCGTTGTGGAACTACATTATCTAACTTTGAAGTTAATCAAGGATACAAAGAGGTAAGAGATAAATCAGTTTATGTTAAATTTAAAATTGAAGATGATCTTTGTTTTTTGGTTTGGACAACTACTCCCTGGACTCTTCCAGGCAACGTTGCTTTAGCGGTAAATAAAGATATTGATTATGTTTATGTTAAATTTAACAATGAGACATATATTATTGCGGAAAATAGATTATCAGTTTTGGGAGAAGGAGAAGTAATTAAAAAAGTTAAGGGAATTGAATTAGTCGGCATTTCTTATGAGCCACCATTTAATTATATTCCCAATAATTATTGCAAAGTTTTGGCAGCTGATTTTGTTTCAAGTGAAGACGGAACAGGCATAGTGCACATTAATCCAATGCACGGAGAAGATGATTTTAATATCGCCAAAGAAAATAATTTAATATTTCAGCATCTGATTAATAGAGATGGAACATTTAAAGAAGGAGATTATAGGGGAGAGTTTGTAATAGATGCTAATCCAAAAATTATTGATAATTTAAAAGAGAGGAACTTGTTTTTTAAAGAAGAATTAATTACTCATGACTATCCTCATTGTTGGAGGTGTGACTCGCCATTGCTTTATTATGCAATTGAAAGTTGGTATATTCTAGTTACAAAAATTAAAGATCAATTAATTGAGAACAATCAAAAAATTCACTGGGTTCCTCAAAACATTAAAGACGGAAGATTCGGCAAGTGGTTAGAAGGGGCAAGAGATTGGGATGTTGCTAGAAGTAGATTTTGGGGAGCGCCAATTCCTATTTGGGAATGTGAATGTGGAGAAAAAAGATGTATTGGTAGTGTTGAAGAATTGGGCAATCCCAATGACTTACACCTTCCACACATTAATGATATTAAGTTAAAATGTTCTTGTGGAAAAGAAATGAAGCGAACGCCCGAGGTCTTTGATTGTTGGTTTGAGTCCGGTTCAATGCCTTATGCTCAATGGCACTATCCTTTTGAAAACAAAGAATTGGTAGAAAAAACATATCCCGCTGATTTTATAGCTGAAGGACTAGATCAAACAAGGGGCTGGTTTTATACCCTTCATGTTTTAGCAACAGCATTAACCCTTGAAGATATCGGATTGGGTAAATCACACGGGGCCTTTAAAAATGTAATTGTTAATGGTCTTGTTTTAGATGACAGGGGCCGAAAATTAAGCAAAAAACTTAAGAATTATCCTGCTCCTGATGAGATATTTGATTCTTTCGGAGCCGATGCTTTGAGATATTTCTTGCTTGCCTCAACATCAATTGGAGAGGATTATAGGTTTTCTAAAGACAAGGTAAAAGAGTATTGGAGAAAGGTTATATCAGGACTTGATAATTGTTTTTCTTTTTTTGAGACATACAAAAAAGAGAGTTTTAATAAGGGAACCAATAGTTTGTTAGACAAATGGATAATCTCAAAAACAGAAAAATTAAACAGAGATGTTATGAAGTTTATGGATAGTTATGAATTAACAAAGGCATCAAGATTGTTTAATGACTATATTGATGATTTATCAAATTGGTACATCAGAAGGTCTCGCAGAAGATTTCAAAAACCAACAGAAGAAAAGGAAAAAGATGAAGCAACATACACTCTTCATTATGCAATTTCTAAATTAATTAAATTGATGGCACCATTTACTCCATTTATTACAGAAGACATTTTCTTAAAAATGAATGGCGGAGAGAGCATTCATTTGTGTGATTATCCTCAGCCAGACATTGATCTTATTGATGAACATTTAGAGAAAGAAATGGAAAATGCAAGAGATATTGTTAACTTGGCCCTAGCAGAAAGATCAAAACAAGGAATTAAAGTTAGACAGGCACTTTTGTCTCTTAGTGTTAAAGGACTAAAAATAAATAAAGAAGAGTTAATTGATTTAATAAAAGAAGAAGTTAACGTCAAAGAAGTTAAAGAAGGAAAAGAAATAGAAAACGAGGTTGAGCTGGACACAACAATAACTCCAGAATTAAGAGAGGAAGGTTTCGTTAGAGAAATTATTAGACAAATTCAACAAATGAGAAAAGAAGGTGGATTTGTTCCCGAAGATAAAATCAATGTTTACTATGCTCAAAATGAATTTTTTGATACAATAATAAAGAGGAATCAAGAACATATTTTGAAAGAAGTTTTAGCTAATGAATTTATTTTATCCACTGAAGAATTAAAAGAGATTAGCATTGATGAAAATAAAATATATTTAAATATAAAAAAAATATGAATGATCAAGAACCATGGGAAGAAGAAAAGGTAAAAAATCCTTGGCTTATTAAGACGGAGGAAGATAAAAAAATTGTCCAAAGAGAAGGGAAGTTAATAAAAGAAGAAGAATCAGATTTTTTTAGAGGTAATGAAAAAATAGAAAAAAGAAAAATAGCTGAAATTATTAAAAGAGGTAGCAGTGGATGGAATGATTCTGACAGTAAAGAACTTCTTCTGATTTTTGAAGATTTAACTAAGGGAAGGACTCACTTGAATAAAGATGATATTAAAAGAATTATCAATTCTTTAGAGAGAGGAATTGCATGGAAATCAGGAAAAGAAGAAAAAATAATAAGAAAACTTATATCAAAACTTAAAGAATTAATATAATGAAAAAAAGGACAATACTATTTTTAATAATTTTAATTGCTGTTGGAATTTTTGCTTATTTGTCTTGGCAAAGTATGTCTTTTTCTAAAGAAGTTTTAAGAATTGAAATACTGGCTCCAGAAAAAACGAACGTTGGGGAAGAAATTGAATACATTGTTAAAATTAAAAATAACGGGAACATTAGATTGGAAAATCCTGAATTGATATTTGAATATCCCGAGAGTTCTGTTATCAGTGACAATGGGGAGAGAATAAAAACGATGTCTTCTAGTCAATTAAAAGGAGATATTTATCCTGGAGAAGAAAGAGTTTTTAAATTTAGCGCAGTTCTTTTAGGAAAAGAAAGGGACGTTAAGATTGCCAAAGCAAGTATTTCTTTTCAACCAAAGGACTTAAAGACAAGAAGTGAGGTTTCAACAACCTTTACTACTATTTTGGGAGAGACACCGATTAATGTTTCAATAGAAGCTCCAGCGAGGGTTGGAGCAGGCAAGGCAGTTTCTTTGAGGGTAAATTATTCATCTAATGTGAATTATCCCCTAACCGATTTAACTTGTTATGTTACTTATCCAACAGGATTTGATTTTCTTTATTCTCAACCAAGAGGCATAGACAATTCCCAGTTTGATATTCCTCTTTTGGGAGAGGCCGGTTCTGGTAAAATTGATATTTCTGGAATCATGAGCGGAGAAGCATCCGAACAGAAAGTTTTTAGAGCTAAAATTGGGATATGGCAAAACGGAAACTTTATTTTACTAAAAGAGGTTATTAAGGGAATTGAAATTAGCTCTCCTTCAATTTATTTAACTCAAAGGGTGAATGGTGATTCTGATCATGCTTCATCTCCAGGAGAAAAACTTCATTATGAAATAATTTTTCAAAATGTTGGAAACGAAGCATTAAGAGATTTAGCATTAATCACAAGGATAGAAGATAAATATATTGATGTTGATAGTATTGAGGTTGAGGGAGCCAAAATTGAAGACGGATCAATTATTTGGGAGGCAAGTAACTCAAGCGATTTGTCTTATTTAGATATTGGCCAAATTGGTAAATTAGAATTTTGGGTCAATGTTTTGCCAGAAATTAAGGTTGATGGGCTAGAGAATAAAAATCCTAATATCAAAAATACAATAACAATAGGAGAGACAAGGCAGGACTTTTTAACTAGAATAGAATCATCTATTGGTATTGCTCAAAAGTTTTATACTGATAATAAATACTTTGAAAATAGTGGTCCTTATCCGCTAGAAACAGGACAGAGAACCTATTTAACGATAGAATGGTCTGCGACAAGCACATTTAATGATATTGATAATGCTAAAATTATTACCGCCTTACCAGAAAGTATTACTTTTGAAAATAAAACATATTCTAGCGAGGAGACGGAAATAATATACAATGAAGAAACGAGCGAAGTAACTTGTAACATCGGTAGTATTCCTGCTGGTTCGGGAAGTATTAAAGAAGCAAAAGTTTGTGCTTTCCAAATATCAATTCAACCAGAAATAGCTGATGAAGTAATTATACTTTTAGGAGCAGCACAATTGTCGGGAACAGATCAATGGACTGGAAAAACATTAGCTGCGAAAACAGATATGCTTTATGCTCAAATGAGTTTTTAAAAATATGAATAATTTTGATAAAATAATATCGTTTGCAAAAAGAAGAGGGTTTGTCTTTCAATCATCAGAAATCTATGGTGGAATTGGTGGTTTTTATGATTACGGACCACTAGGAGTAGAATTAAGAAACAACATTAAAAATAGTTGGTGGAATTATATGGTTCGCCAAAGAGAAAACATCTTTGGATTAGATTCTGCCATTATTATGAATCCTAATATATGGAAGGCCTCAGGACATACAGAAACATTTTCAGATCCCTTGTCTGAATGTAAAAAATGTCACAAAAGATTTAGAACTGATCACTTAAAAGAAAATAAATGTCCAGAATGCAAAGGTGAATTAATGGAGTCCAAAAACTTTAATTTAATGTTTAGAACTTTTGTCGGAAGCGTTGAAGATAGTGCTAGTATTGCCTACTTGAGACCAGAAACAGCTCAAGGAATTTTTGTTAATTATAAGAACATACTAAATACACAAAGGACAAGGGTTCCTTTTGGAATTGCCCAAATTGGAAAAGCATTTAGAAATGAAATTACTCCTGGCAATTTTATTTTTAGAACAAGAGAATTTGAACAAATGGAAATGGAATACTTTGTTAAGCCAGGAGAAGAAGATAAAACACTTGAATATTGGGTAGAGCAAAGAATGAATTGGTATGTTGATGTTTTAGGAATTAAAAGGGAAAATTTGAGGGCAAGAAAACAAGAAAAAGATGAGTTGGCTCATTATTCTAAGGGCTGTTTTGATATAGAATATAATTTCCCTGTTGGTTGGTCTGAAATTGAAGGAATTGCCAGTAGGGGCAACTTTGATTTATCTCAACACCAAAAGTTTTCAGGTGAAGATCTTAATTATTTTGACGATCAGACAAAAGAAAAATATCTTCCTTATGTCATTGAACCATCATGCGGATTAGATAGAACCTTTTTAGCAGTTTTGTGTGATGCTTTTACCGAAATTGAAGGGGGCAGAACAACTACAACTGAATCAAACAAAGAAAAGGAATTCTTATTGAAATTAAATAAAAGCATTGCTCCAATCAAAGTAGCAATTTTGCCTCTTGTTAAAAATAAAGAAGAAATTACAAGTAAAGCAAGAGAGGTCTATAAAATGCTTCAAAATAATTTTTCTTGCCAGTATGATGAGACGGGAGCGATAGGAAGAAGATACAGAAGACAAGATGAAATTGGAACTCCATTTGCTATAACTATTGATTTTGATAGTATTACTAATAATGATGTTACATTAAGGAATAGGGACACAATGTCTCAAGAAAGAGTTAAAATTGAAGATTTAATTTTAAAAATAAATGAAAATTAATTTTCCTTATACTTTAAACATTTTTTTACCAATCATTGGTTGGTCAATTCTTTGTAGTGCTTTTTCGTTTTTTTTGATATTATCTCTTGCAAAATTTGAAGTAGAAACAGCAAAATATGCTTTTATTTATATTTTCCCAGCGCTCGTAATCCTTTTTGCTTTTTTAGGAATAGTGAGATATGGAGGAGCAAAGTTTTGGTTTGGAGAAGAAATTAAAACGGTCAATAAAAACATATCAGCAACAGAAGAATTTTTAGTATTTGGAACGGATGATATTAAAAAAACATTTACCTCTTTAGTTTACATATCAAACAGTGCCACCATTAACATTTTTGCTGGGGGACTATCTGTTTTAGTTTTAATAATTTTAACATTATGGATTAACCAAGCATCTTCTTTTGACCTAATGGTTGTTGTTATCGGAGGAGTTATAGCGATCTTTTTTTCTTGTGCTTTTTCAACATTTTTTTGCCAGCAGGCTATTTTCGGATCAGTTAAGAAATGCAGAAGAGTATTAACAGAAAGAGGAGAGGACACTGAAGATATAATTCTTTCAAGTATTGCTCCCAAATTTTATTTTCTTTTCTTTTTGCCATTTTTTACTATTTTAATAGTTTTGCTTTTTATCCCCTCTTTTAGTTTTAATGCAGCGATGCTTTGTTTTATAGGTCTTTTAATGACTTTTATTATTGATAAAACATTGTTTTCTTATATATCTAATTCGCTAAACGAACTTCAAGGTTTTGCTAAAGAATTACCACTAGGAGACAGGGCCATTTTTATTACAGGTAGTTTGGATGAAGAAATAGTTAGCTTAGCAGAAGCACTAAATAGAGCATCAGAACAAATTTATTCCTCAAAGAAAGAATTAGAAAAATCAAAAGAAGATATGGCTAAAAGAGTTGAGGAGTTAGAGAAGTTCTTTAAATTAACGGTCAATAGAGAATTAAGAATGATAGAATTAAAAAAACAACTAAAAAAATGTACAGAAAAACAAAACTCAAAAATGGATTAAGAATTATTACTGTTCCTCAAAAAGAAGCTAAAACTGTGACGGTTTTAGTTTTAGTTGGCGCCGGATCTAAATACGAAAGCAAAAACATTTCAGGTATATCTCACTTTTTAGAACATATGTTTTTTAAGGGAACAGATAAAAGAAAAAACCCAATGGAGGTTGCTGAAGAATTAGATAGGGTTGGAGGAGAATATAATGCTTTTACGGGAGAAGAATATACTGGATATTACGCCAAAGTAAATCATTCTAATTTTCTCCTTGCTTTAGATTGGGTCTCTGATATATTTTTGAATTCAAAGATTCCTAGCAAGGAACTATTAAAAGAGAGAGGAGTGATTATTGAAGAAATCAATATGTATAAGGAAAACCCAATGATGTATATTGGTGACTTATGGAAAAAAGTTCTTTATGGAGATCAGCCAGCTGGTTGGGACATTGCGGGAACACCAGAAAATGTTTTATCAATAAGCAGAGAAGATATTAAAAAATATAGAGAAAATCACTATACAGCTTCAAATACAATAGTTTGCATTGCTGGAAAAATTAATGAAGACGAGGCGATCAAAAAAGTAAAGACATATTTTTCAAAGATTAACAGCAATTTACCAAAGGAAAAAATAAAAGTAGTAGAAAAACAAAAAAGTCCCAAGACAAAAATTATTTACAAAAAAGTAAACCAGGTTAATGTCGCTCTTGGAGTAAGGGGTTATAATATAAATCATCCCCACAAACACACTCTAGATTTAATTTCTGTAATACTAGGCGGTTCAATGAGTTCAAGATTGTTTAAAGAAATTAGAGAAAAATTGGGGGCCGCTTATTATGTAAGAACGTATAACTATAATGACACAGATAGCGGTTCTTTGGTTACTTTTGCTGGTGTTGATAAAAGAAAATTAAATAAAGTTATAGAAGCAATTTTAAAAGAGTATAAAAAACTTACCAAAATAAAAGTTTCAGAAAAAGAGCTTAAAAAAGCAAAAGAATATATTAAGGGAAAGGCAATTTTGGCAATGGAATCTTCTGATTCTCAAGCATCTTTTTATGGAATGCAAGAATTATTAAAAAATGATATAGTTTCCTTAGATGATACATTTAAAAAAATTGATAAGGTTACAACAAACGATATAATGATGATGGCAAAAGATATTTTTAAAAATGAAAAGTTAAATATGGCCCTAATCGGACCAGTTAAGAATAAAGAAATAAAATTATGACTCAAATAGATATTTCATGGCAAACAATTTTTAAAATAGTTTTTGTTTCCCTTCTTTTTTATGCAATTTTTATTTTGAAAGGAGTGCTTGGTTGGATTTTTATAGCTTTGATTATATCAATCCTTGTAAACCCAATAATTGATTTTCTAAAAATTAATAGGGTTCTTTCTTCTACGTTAGTTTACTTTCTTATTTTACTAATTTTTGGTTTTTTTATATATCTCATCGTCCCTCCTTTAGTTTTAGAAATTCAATCATTTAGTGGTGTTTTTGGTAATTATTTTAATGAACTGCCAGCATTTTTGAGTAATATAGGATTGGATTCTTTTGATAAGTTTTATGATCTTGGAACTAAATTTAACGAAACACTAATCAAAATATCTTCTAATCTGTTCAATGTTTTTGCTTCTCTTTTCGGAAGTATTTTTGCTGGCATAACGATATTCACTTTGGCATTGTTTTTTTCAATAGAAAAGGATGATATTTTAAAAGGTATAAGGACAATAACTCCTAAAAGATTTGAGCAGCAAGTTTTGGATAGGTGGGAAAAAAGTCAAAAGCATGTTGTTGGTTGGTTTGGTAGTAGAATCATATCTTCCATTTTTATAGGAGTAATGACATTTGTTTTGTGTGTTTTTTTGGATATTAAATTTGCTTTAATGTGGGGACTATTATCGGGAGTGTTAAATATCGTTCCAATGATTGGACCAGTTGTAGCAGCCCTAGTAGTTGGACTTTTTGTTTTGATAGAGTCGCTTCCTAAGGCCATATTAATTACGGTTTTTGCAATCATTATCCAACAAATAGAAAGTAATCTTTTGATGCCGATATTAAGTAAGAAGATTAATGGATTGCCGGTCTCTCTTGTTTTAATCTCTATTTTAATCGGAGGGGTTGTTTGGGGGGTTATGGGTGCTGTATTGTCTATTCCTGTTGCAGGAATAATTTTTGAAAGTTTTAAGGATTATTTTAAAAGTAAAAAAGAATGAAAAAAGTTTTTGTTTCAACCTCAATTCCTTATGTTAATGCGATTCCCCATCTTGGTCATGCGTTAGAACTTGTTCAAGCAGATGTAATAGCTAGGCATCACAGAATTTTGGGTGATGAAGTTTTCTTTTTATCAGGAACCGATGAGAATAGTTTAAAAAATGTAAGAAGTGCCGAAAATGCTGGAGAAGAAGTTTTGGCCTTTGTTCACAAAAATTATCTTGCCTTTTTAAGCTTAAAAGAATTACTTAATATCAGCAATGATGATTTTATAAGAACAACAGAAAAAAGACACTTTGATGGTGCTCAAAAATTATGGACTGTTTGCAAAAAAGACATATATAAGAAAAAATATAGTGGTCTTTATTGTGTTGGTTGCGAAGAATATTATAAAGAAGAAGATCTTGTTGATGGATTGTGTCCAGATCATAAGGTGGCCCCAGAATTAATTGAAGAAGAAAATTACTTTTTTAAGTTGTCCAATTATCAAGAAAAAATAAAAGAACTGATTGAAAAAGAAGAAGTTAAAATTATTCCTCAATCAAGAAAGAACGAAATACTTAGTTTTATTAATTCTGGTTTGCAAGATTTTTGTATATCAAGAACGAGCGAAAGAGCAAAAGGTTGGGGAATAGATGTTCCTGGTGATGCAACACAAAAAATGTGGGTATGGTTTGATGCGTTATCAAATTATATCAACGCTCTTGGTTATGGAAGCGAAGACGAATCAAGATTTTTGGATTTTTGGCAAAATAATGATTGTAAAATACACGTAATGGGAAAAGGCATAAATAGATTTCATTCTGTTTACTGGCTAGCAATTTTACTTTCTGCAGGAATTAGCTTGCCTAAAACTTTGTTTGTTCATGGTTACGTTACTGTTGATAACCAAAAAATGTCAAAAAGTTTAGGCAATGTTATTAATCCTTCCGAATTGGTAGAAAAATATGGAGTTGATGCTGTAAGATATTTTTTATTAAGAGAAATTCCTGCCTTGGGAGATGGTGATTTTACTTTTGAAAAATTTGAGAAAAGATATAATTCTGATTTGGCTGGGGGAATAGGTAATTTATTATCAAGAACAATAACAATGATAAATAAAAAGAATATATCTTTTAATAAAGAACCAACAGAAGATTTTTTTGATAAAGCTAAAGAAATAGAAAAAAAAGTAGAAGATAATTTCATTAAATTTAATGACACCCTTAATGAAATATGGGATTTAGTTTCTTTTTGCGATAAATATATTGAAGAAAAAAAACCATGGGCGGTAGATGATAAAGAAGAAAATGAAATAATATTTTCAAACATAATTTATTCATTAAAAAAAATATCTCAAATGTTAAAACCATTTTTACCCAAAACATCGGATAAAATAGAAGAACAGATAAAAACACTCAAAGTAGAACCATTATTTCCAAGAATATGATAATTGATACTCACGCACATCTTAATTTTTTTGAATTTGATAAAGATAGGGAGGAGTTAATCAATAATTTAATTAAAAAAAATTATAAAATAATTAATGTTGGAACCAATAAAGAAAGTTCAATGGATTGCATTTGTTTGTCAAGAAAAAATGTTTATGCATCAATTGGTCTCCATCCATTAAATATAGAATCAAAATTAAAAATTAAAGGGGAAACGGATAAAAGAGAAGATGATTTTGATTATAATTATTATAAAAAATTATCTAAAATGAAGGGGGTGGTAGCAATAGGAGAGGCTGGTCTTGACTATTGGTATAAGCCAAAAGGAAAACTAGAAAGAGAGGGATATATTAATAAACAAAAAGAAGTTTTTGAAAAACAATTAGAATTAGCTAGGGAAACAAATTTACCAATAATAATCCATTGCAGAAAAGCTTTTGATGATTTGATTGATATATTGTCTAAAAAAAATATTCCGGGAGTAATTCATTGTTTTACGGGAACTAGAGAAAATGCAGATAAATTATTAAAACTAGGTTATTATTTTGGAATTAATGGCATTATCTTTAAAGTTGATCTAAAAGAATCCATTAAGGCAATTCCTTTAGAAAAGATATTATTGGAAACAGATTGTCCTTATCTTTCTCCCCCTCAATTTGAAGAGAGAAATAATCCTCTTTCAATTAATTTGATTATTGATGAAATATCAAGGATTAAAGGATGCTCAAAAGAAGAACTAATTAAAAAAACAACTAATAATGCCATAAAGTTATTTAAGATTGATTATTAAGAGAATTATGGTATTATTTAGTTATATGTTAGATATAGTGGAGATATTATATATATTAAGAGCGGTATTATTTGGTATTTTTGTAGGGTATTCAATTTCTTTCTTTTTTAGATATTTTAAACCAATTACAGAAAAATTATTAGGCAAAAATAGAATAAATGTTGATTTGTGGTGGTGGACAGGAATAGCGACATCAATTATTCTAGGAATTTTATCAATGTTAATTCTTTTATGAAATACGATTTTAATAAAATTGAAAAAAAGTGGCAAGATTATTGGAAAAATAATCATTGTTATAAAATAGACATTTCTTCTGATAGGCCAAAGTTATATGTTTTAGATATGTTTCCTTATCCATCGGGAGAAGGTATTCATGTCGGACACTTGAAGGGTTATACAGCTACTGATATTTATTCAAGATACAAAAGATTAAAGGGATTTAATGTTTTGCATCCGATGGGTTGGGACGCTTTTGGATTACCAGCAGAAAACTATGCTATTAAACACGGGATTCATCCTAAAATAACAACCCAAAAAAATATAAGCAATATCAAAAGGCAAATGATGGATGCTGGTCTTAGTTATGATTGGGAGAAGGAAATAAATACAACCGATAAAGATTATTATAAATGGACTCAGTGGATATTTATTAAACTTTTTGAAAACGGACTAGCTTATAAAAAAATGCTTCCAATTAATTGGTGTCCATCTTGTAAGACCGGACTAGCAAATGAAGAGGTTGTTGATGGAAAATGTGAAAGATGTGGAACATTAACTACAAAAAAAGACATTGAACAGTGGGTCTTAAAAATAACTGATTATGCTGAAGAATTACTAGATGGGCTAGATGATATTGATTGGCCAGAAAAAATTAAGGAAATGCAAAAAAATTGGATTGGCAAAAGCGAAGGATATGAATTTGATTTTAAAATTAAAGAAAAAGCAGTTTCTGTTTTTACAACAAGAATTGATACTTTGTGTGGGTGCACCTATATTGTTTTATCGCCCGAACATCACTTAATTAATGAACTTGATTTTGAAAACAAAGATGAAGTTAAGGACTATATAGAAAAAGCAAAAAACAAGAGCGAAAGAGAGAGAATCAGCGAAGTAAAAGATAAGACAGGAATTGAACTAAAGGGACTAAAGGCAATAAATCCAATTAATGGCAAAGAGGTCTCTGTTTTTGTTGCTGACTATGTTTTATATCACTATGGCACAGGAGCAATTATGGCTGTTCCTGCTCACGATGAAAGAGATTACGATTTTGCTAAAAAGTATAATTTAGAAATTATTGAAGTTGTAAAAGATGATATTTTAATTAATTCTTCTCAATTTAATGGGCTTAAATCAGAAGAAGCAAAAAAGAAAATAGGAGATTACTTAAATGCTAAAAAGAAAATAAATTATAAATTAAGGGACTGGCTTTTTTCAAGACAAAGATATTGGGGCGAGCCAATACCGATTATAAATTGTGAAAAATGTGGTCCTGTAGTTGAAACTAATCTACCTCTTATTCTTCCCGAGGTAGAAAAATATCAACCAACGGGAACGGGAGAATCGCCCCTAGCATCAATTGATTCTTGGGTTAATGTAAAGTGTCCTAAATGTGGAGGAAAAGCCAGAAGAGAAACAAACACTATGCCTCAGTGGGCCGGTTCTTGCTGGTATTATTTTAGATATTTAGACAATAAAAATAACGATAGTTTTGTTGATAAAAATATACAAAAAAAATGGTTGCCAGTTGATTTATATGTTGGTGGAGCCGAACATGCGGTTTTACATTTATTATATGCTCGTTTTTGGCATAAATTTCTATTTAATATAGGGGAGGCATCAAATAAAGAACCATTTTATAAATTAAGAAACATTGGTTTAGTTTTAGCTCAAGATGGTCAAAAAATGAGTAAATCAAAGGGCAATGTTGTTTCTCCTGACGAAGTTATTAAAAATTATGGAGCGGACACATTAAGAATATACGAAATGTTTATGGGGCCCTTTGAGCAAGCAATTCAATGGAATGATCAGGGGCTTAAGGGTGTATATAGATTTTTAAATAAATTTTGGTCACTAGATATTAAAGAAGAAAGCTCTCCTGAAGTTATTTCTTATACTGACAAAACAATTGCTAAAATTGAAAAAGAATTAGAAAAAATGAAGTTTAATACGCCAGTTGCTTTCTTAATGGAATTTGTTGATTTTGTTTCTGATAAAAAAATAGGTAAGCAGGAGATGGAAAAAATACTGATAGTTTTTTCTATTTTTGCTCCTCATTTCTGTGAAGAAATTTGGGAAATGCTAGGAAACAAAGAAAGTATAACAAAACAAAAATGGCCTGAATTTAATCTCATTGAAGAAAAAGATTTTTCTTTGATGATTCAAGTTGGCGGAAAGTTAAGAGATAAAGCAATTTTTAGTGGTGAGACATCAAAAGAAGAAATAATAGAAGAAATAAAAAATAGAGAAAAAGTAAAAAAATGGATAGAAGGAAAACAAATTAAAGAGGTAATTTATGTTCCCAAAAAATTAATAAACATAGTATTATGTGCGGAATAGTTGGATATATTGGGAAAAAAGACGCCTCAAGCATTGTTTTGTCTGGATTAAAACGTCTTGAATACAGAGGTTATGATAGTTATGGAATATGCTTTATTGAAAAAGATAAATATAGTTTATTCAAAAGAGTTGGGAAGATTGAAAAGACAGAAGCAGAGTTCTTAAAGAAAAACTTTAAAGGCAACGTTTGCATTGCTCATAATAGATGGGCAACAACTGGACTAGTTAGCGAGGCGAACGCTCATCCTCATTGTGATTGCAAAGAAGAAATTTTTGTTGTTCACAATGGAATTATTGAAAATTATAAGGAGCTAAAAACCAAATTAATTAAAGAGGGTCATATTTTTAAATCAGAAACAGATACCGAAGTAATTCCTCACTTGATAGAAAAATATTATCAAGGAAATTTAGAAGATGCGGTTAGAGAAGCATTAAAAAAGATAAGAGGAACTTATGGTCTTGTTGTGGCGTCCATTAAAGAGCCCGACAAAATTGTAGTTGCGAGAATGTCTTCCCCCCTTATTATTGGAGTTGGTGACAATGAATTTTTAGTTGCATCAGATTCTTCAGCAATAATTTCTAGAACAAGGCAGATTATTAATTTAGACGATGGAGAGATGGCTGTTATTGTAAATAATAGCATTTCTATTTTTAAAGAAGAAAAAGAAAAAAAGAAAGATATAGAAATAATTGATTGGGACATTGAACAATCAGAAAAAGGGGGCTATGACCATTTTATGCTAAAGGAAATTAATGAAGAGCCCAATGTTATTGAAGATGCAATGAGGGGAAGATTTTTAGACGAAATTGGAATGGTAAAATTAGGAGGACTTGAAAGGGTAGAAAATAAATTAAGAGAAATTAATAGTTTATCCTTGGTTGGTTGTGGTACCGCTCATTATGCATCTAAGGTTGGAAAATATATGATTGAAGAATATGCCGACATTCCAACCGAAGTTGATTTTGGCTCAGAATTTAGATACAAAAAGCCAATAATTAAAAAAGATGGAGCAGTGTTGTTTATTTCTCAATCGGGAGAAACAGCCGATACGCTGTCTTGCTTAAAAGAGATGAAGGAAAAAGGGATTTTAACTTTGGGAATTACTAATGTGGTTGGTTCTTCTCAGGCCAGAGAAACAGATGCCGGTGTTTATACTCGTTCTGGACCAGAAATTTCAGTTGCTTCAACAAAGGCGCTGTTAGGACAATTAACAACTTTAGTTTTAATTACAATCTATCTAGGAAGACAAAGAAATATGTCCATGGTAATGGGTAAAAGAATTATTGAAGAACTAAAAAAGATACCAGAATTATCAAAAAAAATATTATCTCAAAAAACAAAAATTGAAAGGATAGTAAAAAAATATAATAAATACAAGGATTTTTATTTTATTGGAAGAAAATATAATTATCCTATTGCCCTTGAGGGAGCGCTCAAATTAAAAGAAATTTCTTATGTTCATGCAGAGGGAATTGCTGGTGGAGAACTAAAACACGGCCCATTGGCTCTAGTTGATGATTCTTTTCCCACAATAGCTATTTGCCCAAGCGATTCGGTTTATGATAAAATGATTTCTAATATTGAAGAAATAAAGGCAAGAAAGGGTCCTGTGATAGCCATTGCTACTGAGGGCAATTCTGAAATTGAAAAAGTAGCAGATGATGTAATTTATATTCCTAAAACTTTGGAAATGTTAACCCCTTTGTTAACTGTTACAGTTCTTCATTTGTTTGCTTACTATTTTGCGAAATTATTAAAAAAAGATATTGATAGGCCAAGAAATTTAGCCAAAAGTGTAACTGTTGAATAATTTATATGAAAAAAAACTACTCAATTTTAATAGGAGGAGAAGCCGGACAGGGATCAAGAAAGGCCGGATTAATTATTGCTAAAATTTTTAATCAATTAGGATACAATGTTTTTATCCATGAAGATTATCAATCATTAATTAAGGGTGGTCATAATTTTTCTCAAATAAGGGCTTCGGATAAGGAAAAATTAACTCATAGTGAAAAAGTGGATACTATTTTAGCTCTTGATAAAAGAACAATAGAAGAGCATCGACATTATCTCAATAAAGACGGTTTTATTATCTCTGGAGAGAGATCGTCTGAAATAGTAAAAGAACTGGGTGGCAGTAGAATAATGGGAAACATTGCAATGATCGCTATCTTTTCAAAGACAATAGGGGTTGAATGGAAAACATTATTAAATATATTAAAAAAAGAAATATCAAGAGATGTTGATAAAAATATAGAGATTGCAAAGAAGGCCTATGCTGAAGCAGAAGAAAAATATAAAATAGAAAAATTAAAAGATCCTGTAAATCCTCTTTTAATAGGAAATGAGGCGATTGCCCTAGGAGCAATTGACGCTGGACTAGACATCTATTCAGCATATCCTATGACTCCTGCGACAAGTATTCTTCATTATTTAGCAGAAAAAAGAAAAACAATTACCACTCAAGCAGAAAACGAAATAGCCGCTATTCATTCAATTATCGGTAGTGCTTATGCTGGTAAAAGATCAATGACGGGAACGTCTGGAGGGGGATTTGCTTTGATGACTGAAGCAATTAGTTTTGCCTCTCAAGCAGAAATACCAATTTTAGTAGTTAATAGTCAGAGGGCTGGACCATCGTCAGGTGTTCCAACATATAGTTCTCAAGCAGATCTTCTTTTTTCAATTAATTCTGGGCACGGAGATATTGTTAGGTTTGTTGCTTCTCCAGGAGATGCCAACGAAGCATATTATTTGTCGGGAACACTTCTTAATCTTGCGTGGAAGTACCAAACTCCAGCGATTCTTTTAGCAGACAAAGAATTATCTGAAAGTACTTATGAGTTTTATCCTAAAAAAATAAAAAAGGAAAAGGAATTATTGTGGGACAAAAAGGGCGAATACAAAAGATATCAACAAACAAAAAATGGAGTATCTCCTTTGTCTTATCCTCTAAAAGCAATTGTTAAATCAACGAGTTACGAGCACGATGAATTTGGTTACACAACAGAAAATGCTGAATTAATTGTTGCGATGCAGGATAAAAGGTTGAAAAAGTTTAAAGAAATGGAAAAAGAAGTTGATAAATTAGAATCAGTAAAAGTTTATGGAAATAAAAAATCAAAAAAAGCATTAATTTGTTGGGGCTCAACAAAGGGAGCAGTCAATGAAGTGGCAGAAAAATTAGGACTAAAAGTAATTCAGATATTATTTTTACAACCATTTCCAATTAATCAAATCAAGAAATCACTTAAGGGAGTGGAAAAAATAATTTCAGTAGAGTGTAATTCTACGGGACAATTATCAGTTCTTTTATCTCAATATGGAGTAAGGCCAGATAAGCAGATTTTAAAATATGATATGAGACCTTTTAGTCCCGAAGATATTGAAGTAAAATTAAAAAAAATATGAAAATAGAAACCAATTTTATTAATACATGGTGTCCTGGTTGTGGCAACTTCGGCGTTTTAGAAGCAATGAAAAGGGCTATAAAGGAATTGGGGCAAAACAATGTTGTTTTGGTTTCTGACATTGGCTGTAATTCAAAAATAGTAGATTATTTAAATGTTAGCAGCTTAAACTCTTTACACGGAAGGCCAATTCCAACTGCTTCTGGAATAAAAATGGCTAATCCAAAATTAAAAGTGATTGTTTTTACAGGAGATGGGGGCTCATTAAATGAAGGAATATCTCACTTGATTCATGGAGCTAAAAAAAACACAGATATTACTGTTATTATGCATAATAATAGATTGTTTGCTTTAACAACGGGACAATATACGGCGGTTTCTCCAAAAGGGTTCAGGGGAAAATCAACTCCTTATGGGTCAATTGAAGAACCACTTAATCCTTTAGAATTGATGAGAGCTTCAAAGGCCTCTTTTATTGGGAGAACATATTCAACTAAAATAGATTTTACAAAAGATATGATTATTGAAGCAGTTAATCATAAGGGATTTTCTTTTATAGAGGTGCTTCAACCATGCCCATCATTTTTTAACACTTTTGATTTCTATAATCAAAGAGTTTATGAATCACCAAGAGATGAAAAGTTAATAAAAGAATGGGACTATATTAATGATAGTAAAATTCCTCTCGGAGTTTTTTACAAAGAGGAAAGACCAACATACGAAGATGAAATTTAATTTTTTTTCAAATAAAAATATAGTTTGTATCGGTGGAGGAAATGCTATGCCAAAAGTTGTCTTGAGGGGTCTTAAAAACAAAAAGGTTAATTTAACTGTTGTAAGCGCTGTTCTTGATTCTGGAGGATCATCAGGAAAATTAAGAAAAGAGTATGATATTATTTCCCCAGGAGATATTAGAAGAGCATTTTTAGAGCTTTGTAATTTGCCAGTTGAGGACAAGGATTTATTAGATTTTCGTTTTCCCGATGGTGAATTGTCTAGTCATAATTTGGGCAATTTGTTTTTCGCCGCATCTTATTTAAAAAACAAAAAATATAGGATAATTTTTGAAAAAATGAACAGTTGCTTGATTGGTAATCATAAGATATTGCCATCAACAATATCTAAGGCCGACTTAGTGGCGGTATTAGAAAATGGCGAAGAAGTTATCGGTGAAGCAAACATTGATGTTCCTAAGCATAATCCTAATTTAAAAATTAAAAAATTGTTTTTAAATCCTCCTGTTGGTGCATGTCCTCAAACATTAAGAAGAATTAAAAATGCTGATATGATAATTATTGGACCAGGGGATATCTTTTCTTCCTTGATGCAAGTAATTTTAGTAGATGGAATGATTGATGCGATTAAAAAAAGTAAAGCTAAAAAAGTTTATATTTGTAATTTAATGACAAAAAATGGAGAATCTAACAATTTTAGTGTTAAAGATTTTGTTTGGGAAATAGAAAATTGTCTTAATTCAAAACTTGATTATGTTATTTATAATAATAACATATCTAATAGAGAGACGATTAATGAGTATAGAAAAAAATATCCACAATTTCTAGAAATGGTTGACTTTTCTTCTTTGCCACAAGACAATAGATATATAGGTCGTGATTTGCTTGGAGAAAATGGTATGGTTCACGATCCAGAGAAAGTAGCACAAACTATATTAAAAATATGCAAGCAATAATTTTAGCAGCAGGAAATGGAGTAAGATTCTTACCATTCTCGGAGAATAAACCGAAACCTTTGTTTAGTTTATTTGATAAAAGTATTATAGAACACAACCTAAGAGAACTTAAGGGGATTGTTGATGAGGTTATAGTTGTTGTGGGCTATAAAAAAGAAATGATAATTGATAAAATCGGAGATAGCTTTGAGGGAATTAAAATAAAATACATTGAAGACAAAGAGATAACAGGAACTGCTTCAGCGGTTAAAATTGCCAAAGAATTAATAAAAGATGATTTTATTCTTTTAAATGGAGATGACTTTTATTTTAAAGACGATATAAAAAAGTTAAAAAGTCCAGGAATTCTAGTAAGAGAACATAAAAATCCAAGTTCTTTTGGTGTTATCATTAAAGAAGATAATTATTTGAAAGATATAATTGAAAAGCCCTCTGAACCAATTTCTAATTTAGTTAATACGGGACTTTATTGCTTGCCCAAAGAAATTCTTGATATAGAAACAGAAAAATCATCAAGAGGTGAATACGAGTTTACTGATTGTATTAAAAAATATAATCAACAAGTAAAAATTAGCGTATACGAAGCAAGTTATTGGTTTCCTAATTCGTACCCTTGGGACACTTTTAATGCTTTTTCTTATTTATTTTCAAAAGAGAAAAAAGCAAAAGAATTTATTAAAGAAAATGGGGCAAGTATTTCAAAAGATGCAATAATTAAAAAGGGCACAGTAGTAAAATCAGGATCATATATTGAGGGCAAAGTTTATATCGGAGAAAATTGTATAATTGGACCAAATTGTTTTATTAGAAGTGGTTCAGTGATTGAAAATAACTGCAAGATTGGAGCCAGTGTAGAAATTAAAAATTCTATTATCGGTAAAGGAACAAACATTAATCATCTTTCTTACGTTGGTGATTCAATTATCGGAGAAAATTGTAATTTAGGGGCTGGAACAATAACGGCTAATTTAAGGCACGATAATTCAACAGTAAAGGTTAAAGTGAAAGATAAATTAATTGATACGGGAAAAATAAAACTAGGAGCAATAGTTGCTGACAACATAAAAACAGGAATAGGAACATTAATTTATCCAGGAAGAAAAATTCTTCAAAATACGCTTCCAGGAGAGAAAGTAATTTAGTGCCGAAGGAGAGACTTGAACTCTCACGGGATTACTCCCATGGCATTTTGAGTGCCACGCGTCTGCCAGTTCCGCCACTTCGGCATATAACTATACTTATCATAAAGTTTGTAAAAATAAAAGTGGTGTGGTAAAATTATATTAATGACTCGTGTAATTGCAATTGCAAATCAAAAAGGAGGAGTTGGGAAAACTGCAATATCTGTAAATTTGCCAGTTTTTTTAACTGCTTTCGGAAAAAAAGTTTTACTTGTTGATTTTGATCCTCAAGCAAATGCAACATTTTCTTTAGGAATTAAGCCAAGGGAATTATCAATTTCCTTGTATGAAGCGCTGTTAGGACAAGTGATGCCGAAAGATATTATTAAGAATACTCCCTTTTTAGCTTTTGACATTATGCCAACATCATATAATTTAGCAGGAGCAAATATTGAGCTTGTTAATATGAAGGACAGAGAGTTTAAATTAAAAGAAGTAATTGATGTTGTTAAAGATGAATATGATTTTGTTTTAATTGATTGCCCTCCTAGTTTAGGAATTTTAACCCTTAACGCACTAATAGCCGCTGATGAAGTAATGATTCCTGTTCAATCAGAATATCTTGCTATGGAAGGATTAGATCAGTTGTTATATAATGTTAAATTAATTAACGATAATTTAGATAGAAAGATTAAGATATTGGGAGCCGTTTTAACGATGTATAATAGGAAAAATATGGTAAGTCAGAAAATAGCCAAGGATTTAAGAAGAAATTTTCCGGGCTATGTTTTTGAAACAGTTATTCCAAGGGTGGTTTCTTTATCAGAATCACCAGTAACAGGAAAAACTATATTAAGGCATTCTCCCAATTCAAAGGGCGTTCATGCTTTTAGAGAATTAGCACGTGAAATAATATCAAAACAATGATAGGAAAAGGAATAGAATCATTAATACCTAAAAAGGATTTATCAATTAACGAAGAAAGAGTAAGAAAGGACTTTATTTTTTGGATTGAAACAGAAAAAATAAAACCAAACCCATATCAACCCAGAAAAGAATTTGATGAAGAGGCGCTTCAATCATTGGCTGATTCCATTAAAAAATATGGCATGATCCAACCAATCATCGTCAATAAGATTGAAAAAAAGAATGAAAAGGGAATTTCTTGTGAATATCAAATTGTTGCTGGTGAGAGAAGATGGAGAGCATCAAAGATTTTAGGACTAAAACAAATTCCAGCTATTATCAAAGAACAAACAAATAAAGAAAGATTAGAGGTTGCTTTGATTGAAAATGTTCAGAGAAAGAATTTAAACCCGATAGATAAGGCCGAAGCATTCGAACAATTAAAAAAAGAATTTGGACTACTAGACAGAGAAATTGCTAAATTATCAGGATTAAGCAGAGAATTAATTACAAATAGTTTAAGAATTTTATCTCTACCAGAAGAAGTTAAGGGAGCCCTTAAAAGTGGAACAATTTCTGAGGGTCATGCTAAAGCATTATTAGGTGGAAAGGACTCTAAATTAATAAAAGAGCTTTTAGAAGAAATTATCATTAATGGTTATTCTGTAAGAGAAACAGAAAGAAGAGTCAAAGAAAGAAATGCGGGAGCAATGGCCAAAAAACCAGAAACTAAAAAAATAATAGAAAGTGGAATAGACGAATTTTTAGAGAAGAAAGTAAAACAGGTACTAAATATAGAAGACATTAAAATAGAAAAAAAGAAAAGTTCTATTCGTTTGAGTTTTGATTTTAAATCTTTAGATGAAATTAATCAGTGGCTAAAGAAGTTAAGAAAATAATTATTTACAATTTTTGTTTGAGCACTTTTCTTTTTTGCCTTTTTCTACCATCAAAGAATTACATTTAGGGCAATAATTACCCGTTGGTTTATCCCAAAGAGCAAAATCGCAATCTGGCCAATTGGGGCAACCGTAAAATATTTTACCCCTTTTTGATTTTTTTTGAATTAATTCTCCTTGATCACACTGGGGACACTTTACTCCAGTTTTTTTTGCCTCACTGTTTATCGTTTTTGTTGTTTTACAATCTGGAAAACCAGAACATGCTAAAAATTTACCAAATCTTCCAACCTTAATCATCATTTGTTTGCCACACTTAGGACAAACTTCGTCGGTCATTAACGGTTCTGGGGTTTTTCTTTCAACATCATTATATTTTTTTTCTAGATTTTCATTGAAGGGAATGTAGAATTTTTTTAATAATTCTTTCCATTCTTTTTTTCCCAAAGCAACATCGTCTAAATTATTTTCTAATTTGGCAGTAAATTTAATATCAACAATATCGGGAAAGTGTGTTGAAATCATTTCATTTACATTTAATCCTATTTCTGTTGGTTCAAATCTTCTATCTTTATTTTTTTCAACGTAATTTCTTAATTGTATAGTAGAAATAATTGGAGCGTATGTTGATGGTCTGCCAATTTCATTTTCTTCAAGTGCTTTAATTAATCCTGCTTCATTATATCTGCCTGGTGGTTGAGTAAAGTGCTGTTGGGGGTCAATCTTAACGAGCTCTAATTGTTCGTTATTGTTTAATTGGGGCAACTCTTTTTCTTCAAATTTCATTGGATAAACTTTTAGAAAGCCATCAAATTGTAGGGTTGATCCATTTGCTTGGGCTATTTTTCCCTTATCTGATTCAATTTCAACTTTAATTGAATTGAAGAGAGCTTCTTTCATTTGAGAAGCAATAAATCTATTGTAAATTAAATTATATATTTTTGAATCATTTCTTTTATCAACAGAAGTCGGTCTAATTGCTTCATGAGCTTCTTGGGCTCTTTTTTTTGTTTTAAATATTCTGTGGTTATAATAATTTTCTCCGAACTCTTTAATAATGTATTTTTCTGCCATTTTCATTGCCTCTTCTGAAAGGTTTAAAGAGTCGGTTCTGTGATAAGTAATTAAACCTTTTTCATATAATTCTTGAGCCAGCATCATTGTTTTTTTTGAAGAGTAGCCAAATTTTTTAGCAGCTTCTTGCTGTAAAGTAGAGGTAATTAAAGGTGGTAGAGGTGATTTTTTTGTTTGCTTTTTTTCAATTGACTTTATTTTGTATAGAGAATTTTTTAATTCTTTAACAATATCATTTGCTTCTTGTTCATTTTTAATGCTCATTTTGGGAACCTTAAGCATGGCTTCAAATTCTTTTTCTTTTTTGAAAAAGAGAACAATACTCCAATATTCTTCTGCCTTAAAATCTTTAATTTCATTTTCTCTATCCACAATTAATTTAAGAGCAACTGATTGAACTCTGCCGGCAGATAATCCTCGCATTATTTTTTTCCATAAAAATGGAGAAAGTTTGTAACCAACAATTCTGTCTAGTGCTCGTCTTGCTTGTTGTGCTCCCACTAAATTAATATCAATTTCTCCTGGATTGTTTAGAGCTTCTTCTATTGCCGTTTTTGTTATTTCGTGAAAAGTTATTCTTTTATATTCTTTTATTTTAAGTGCTTCAATTAAATGCCAAGCAATTGCTTCTCCTTCGCGATCAGGATCGGTTGCTATGATTATATTATCACTTTTTTCAGCTTCTTTTTTTAATAAATTAAAATTTTTCTTTGCTTTGGTGGGAATAACATAACTAATTTCAAAGTCATTATCTAAATCAATGCCAATTTTACTTTTGGGTAAATCTCTAATGTGTCCATAAGAAGACAAGACAGTTTTGTCTTTGTCTAAAAATTTCTTGATAGTATTAGCTTTCGTTGGACTTTCAACGATTATCAAAGTTTTCATGTTTTAATTATTAACACTTTTGAATAGTAAAGGCAAATATTATAGAAGAGAGCAGGCCTTATTAATTGCTTCTAGAACAAGGGGACTTTCTTCTTTGGTGAATTTCTTTAAAACAATTTCTTCAAGAGGTAACTCAAAAGAATTTTTTATTCCCATTCTTAATCTTTTAAAGTTTTTTGTTCCCAATGATTCAATTATTGATTTTATGCCATTGTGTCCAGCAGATCCTCTGTTTTCATCTTCTTTTATTTTTCCCAATTCAATATCAGCATCATCGTGAACCACAATAATATCTTTAGTGTCTATTTTATAATAATCAGTAATTGCCTTAACTGCTTTGCCAGAATTATTCATATAGGTTTGGGGTTTAGACAAAATAATATCATCTTTAATTGACAAAAGAGAAAAGAGGTCTGATTTGAATTTGGGGAAATTATTTTCTTTTGCAAAATTATCAATGACAGCAAAACCATAATTATGTCTGGTTTTTTCATATTTTTTACCATAATTTCCAAGGCCAACTATAAGTTTCATATAGTCATTATACCAATTTTACAACACTTGTCTAATTATCCCTTTTCTTGTATAATCAATTTATGGATTTACAACAAGTTTTAGATTTCTTATTAGATTCTTTAAAGATATTAATTATTGCCTTGATTATAATTATTCCTATAAGGACTTTTTTGTTTCAGCCGTTTGTAGTTAAAGGATCATCAATGGAGCCCAATTATCATTCGGGAGATTATTTAATCATTGATGAATTATCTTATAAATTAAGAGAGCCCCAAAGAGGAGAGGTTATCGTTTTTAAATATCCTCTTAATCCAGTAAATAAGTACATTAAGAGAATAATTGCTTTACCGGGAGAAAAAATTGAAATAATTGATGGTAGCATTTACATTACAAAGAATGCAGATAAGTTTACCGTTGAAGAAGAAATTTATCTTTCATCAGAAAATTTAGATCAGTGGAAAATTAATAACAATATGGGAGAATTAATTTTGAAAGAAAATGAGTATTTTGTTATGGGCGATAATAGAAATTATTCTTCTGATTCAAGAAAGTGGGGAATTGTTCCTAAAGAAAATATAACGGGAAGAACAATGTTTAGGTTCTCTCCGACAGAATTACTAATTAACACAGCGTCAGCTAATTAAATTATATGGCAAAACCAAAATTTCAAAGGCCAACAGGAACTCATGATATCTTGCCTCAAAATCAAGGATATTATGATAAAATTTATAACACAATTAAAAGCGTTGTTGGTTTTTATGATTTTGAAAAGATAGATACACCGATATTAGAAGATTTTAATCTTTTTATAAGAAGCATTGGAGAAAGCACAGATATTGTTGAAAAAGAAATGTTTACCCTAAAAACAAAAGGCAAGGACTATTTAGCATTAAGACCAGAAGGAACAGTTCCAATAATGAGAGCATACATTGAGAATGGTTTTGTGTCTCTTAGTCAGCCAGTAAGATTGTGGTATTTTGGGCCATTTTTTAGATATGAAAAACCACAAGCTGGTAGATTCAGACAATTTCATCAATTTGGAATGGAAATAATTGGAGAAAGCGACCCCATTGTTGATGTGCAATCAATATTAATAATGTACAAGATTCTTCAAGAATTAGGAATAAAACAATTAGTAGTAAAAATTAATTCAATTGGTGACGATAAATGTAGGCCTCAATACAGAAAAGATCTAGTGAAGTATTTAAGGAGTAAAAAAAATAGTTTGTGTGGAGATTGTCAAAAGAGAATGAAAAATAACCCCTTAAGAGTGCTTGATTGTAAAAATGAAAAGTGCCAGAATATTCTAATAGAAGCGCCTCAAAGTGTTGATTATCTTTGTGAGGAATGTAAAAAACACCTTAAAGACACATTAGAATATCTAGATGAATTAAAAATTCCATATTCCTTGGAAAGTAAACTTGTCCGCGGACTTGATTATTATACAAAAAATGTTTTTGAAATAGAATCAACCTTAACAGGAACTGTCTTGGCAGGAGGAGGAAGATATGATAATCTAGCAAAAGCACTAGGAGGAGGAGAAATTAGTGCTTGCGGTGTGGCTGGCGGAATAGAAAGAATTATTAATGAAATGAAAGAAATTAAGAGCAAGCCGATGCTTAAAGATGTTCCTGATATATTTTTTACACAAATTGGTCCCCTAGCAAAAAAGAAAAGTTTGCCGATATTAGAAGAATTAAGAAAGGCAGGACTAAAGGTTGGAGAAAGTTTTGGCAAAAGCGGTCTTAAGGAACAATTAGGCAAGGCCAGCAGATTGGGAGTTAAAGTAGTAATTATTCTTGGACAAAAAGAAGCCATCAATGGAATGATATTAATAAGAAACATGAAAACAAGTAAACAGGTCGAAGTAAAAGAAGAGGAAATAGTAAAAGAATTAAAAAAAACACTAAAAGAAAATTAATTTTATGAAAATTCAGAAACAAACAAGAGAAAATTCACAATCTTTAGTTTATCGCTTTACAAAAGCAGTTCAAAAAAGCGGTGTTTTAATTGAGGCAAGAAAAAGGAAATTTACTGAAAAACCAAAAAGTAAAAACCTAAAGAAAAAGGGCGCCCTAATTAGAATTGGAAAGAAAAAAGAATTTGAAAAATCAAAAAAACTTGGGAAAATATGATAATTGAAAAAATTAAAGAAGATTTAATTTCGTCTCTTAAGGAGAAAAAAGAACCCAATATCTCTGTTTTAAGAATGGTGATTTCAGCTGTTTTGAATAAAGAAATTGAAAAGAGGGGAACTCCTAATGAAGGAAAGCTAACAGATCAAGAAGTTGAAGCAGTTATTTTTTCTGAAATTAAAAAAAGAAGAGACAGCATAGAAAGTTTTGAAAAAGGTGGTAGGAATGATTTAGTAGTAAAAGAAAAAGCAGAAATTGATGTTTTAATGAATTATATGCCGAAAGAAATGACTGAGGAAGAAATAAGAAAAATAGTTAAAGAAGCAATAGAAAAAAATAAGGACATCGGCAGTGTTATGAAAGAGGTTGTTCCTAAAACAAAGGGAAGGGCCGATGGTTCATTAGTAGCAAGAATCGTTAAAGAAGAGCTTAAGTAGCTCTTTTCTTGCAATATATCTTTTAATTTAGTAAAATATGATAAAAATAGTTAATCTTTCTTCTGAAAAAATAAATGAATCTTTAATAAGAAAAGCAGTCAGGATTGTTCTTAAAGAAGAAAAGGTAGAATTTCCTTTGTCTATTGCAATTGTTGATAGTGAAGAAATTAAAAAACTAAATTATTGTTATCGAAAAAAAAATAAAGCCACAGACGTTCTTTCTTTCGGAGAAGATATAAACGAAATTGTAATTTGTCCCGAAGAGATTAAAAAAAATGGAGAAAATTTCAGCAAAGAATTAAAAGAAGTTATTATTCACGGAGTTCTTCATTTGCTGGGATACGACCATGAAACAACTGAAAAAGAGGCAAAAAGAATGTTTAATAAACAAGATAAGTATCTAAAAATTAATTAAAATGGCAAAAGCAAAAGCAACAATAGGCATAGACATCGGCACTTATTCAATAAAAATTTTGGGTATAAACAAAGATACCAAAGAGGCCCTATTTCTAGAAGTTAAAGATTCTTATGGAGTTCAAAAAGGTAGAATAAAAGAGCCTGTTGAAACAGCAAAAATAATTAATGAAATGCTTGAAAACATTGAAAGAAAGTATAGTAGCCCTATTGAAAATATATTTGTTAACATTAATGGTTCAAAATTAGAACTAATTCCAAGCTCTGCTTCAATATCAGTTGGTAGGGCTGATCAAAAAGTTTCGGAAGAAGATATTGTGAGGGTTAAAGAAGAAGTTAAAATGATTAATCTTCAATCTAATAATAAGAAGATATTAGATATTTTTACTAAAGAATGGACTCTTGATAACGAAAAAGAATCAAGAGATCCACTAGGAATGCAGGGCTTTAAATTAAAATTAGATGCAATGCTTTTATCTGCTTTTAATTCAGACATTGAAGCAGTAATAGAAGCACTAGATGATAATGATATTTCTGAAGAAAATATAGTTCCTAGTCCTGTGGCTGATGTCAATGCGATATTAACTCCAAGTCAAAAAGAATTAGGAGTTGCCTTAATAAATATTGGCGCGGGAACTTCTAGTATAACCATTTATGAAGATGGTAAAATTTTGAATATGGCCGTCTTTCCAATTGGTTCAATGAATATAACTAACGATATTGCTATAGGATTTAAAACAGAAATTGAAATAGCAGAAGAAATAAAGAAAAAACATGGTAGTTGTTTTAAGAAAAATGGGCAATCTAAAAAGATAAATTTTCCAATTGGCAACGATGATGAAGAAGATGAAAAAAAGAAAAAAGAATACCTATCTTTCTCCGAAAAAGAGTTGATTAAAATTATTGAAGCAAGGGTTTGTGAGATATTTGAGCTTGCTCAAGGAGAAATTAAGAAAGTTTCAAAACAAGGAATGCTTCCAGCAGGAATAATAATTACTGGTGGCGGATCTAATCTATCGGGAATTGTTGAGTTGGCTAAAAAAGAATTTAAATTACCAGCAAAAATTGGTTATTGTAAAGAAATCAAGGGGATAGAAAAAGACCCAACATTATCAACTGTTTGCGGTGTTTTGTTGAGTAGAAACGAAAGAGACATTTCTTTTGCTCCCGAAAATAAATTTTTAAAAAAAATAAAGAAGATATTCAGTAATTTTACTCCCTAATATGCAAATGACAAAAATAAAGGTAATTGGAATAGGGGGAGCTGGTTCAAACACTATTGATAGATTGACAAGGTCTAAAATCAAAGACGTTGATTTGATTAGTATAAATACAGATATTCAAGATCTTAAAAAAAAAGATGCTCATCAAAAATTGAGAGTTGGAGAAAAAACAACAAATGGACTTGGCTCAGGAATGAAACCAGAAATAGGAAAACTTTCAGCTAAAGAAAATTATAAACAAATTGAAGATGTACTTAAGGGAAGTGATATTATTTTTCTAACTGCTGGCCTTGGAGGGGGAACTGGCTCTGGAGCAACTCCCGTTGTTTCTGAGATAACAAAAAAGTTGGGAATTTTAACTGTTGGAATATTTACATTGCCTTTTTCTTTTGAGGGTAAAAAAAGAAAAAAAATAGCCCTAAATAGTTTAGAAGAAATAAGAAAAAAAGTAGACACTTTAGTTATTATTCCAAATGATAAATTAATTAATTTAAATTCTTCAAAAATATCAGTAGAAAGTGCTTTTTTAAAGTGTGATGATTTTTTAAGAGAGGCGGTTGAAAGTATTAGTAGTGTTATTTTAGGAACAGGGATATTTAATTTAGATTTTTCTGACGTAAAAGAAGTTTTAAAGGGCGGCAGCTCAGCTTTTTTTGGAATGGGTAGGGCTCAAGGCAAAGACAGGGCGACAAAGGCCGTAGAAAAAGCTCTTTCTTCTTCAATAACAAAAATTTCATTAGAAAAAACAAACGGAATACTCTTTAATGTGGCTTCAGGGACTCAAAATGCATCGCTTTCTGAAATAAAAAAAATTGCAGACACTCTTAAGAAAAAGATGTCTCCAAATGCTAAAATTATTTTTGGTGCATCTTTTGATCAAGGGCTGGAAAAGGAAGAGATTAGAGTAACTATTATCGCAACTAGTTCCGAAAAACTATAAAATTTTAAGGTGATTTGTCAAAATTGACAGGATCTTTTTAGGAATGTAAAATGATTAGTATGACAACAAAAAACCACATTACTAAAGTTCAAAAAAGAAACGGAGATATTGTAGAATTTGTACCAGATAAGATTTTCAGTGCCGTTTTTAAAGCAATTACTGCAACCAAGCAAGGTAATGGCAAAAAAACTCAACACATTTCAGATTGTGTTATAAAAATTCTTAATAGAAGGTTTAAAAAAGATGAAATTCCTAACGTTGAACAAATCCAGGATATCGTAGAAGAAGTTTTAATTTTAGAAGGAGAAGCAATTGCAGCAAAGGGATTCATATTATACAGAGAACAAAGAAGAATAATTAGAGAATCGCAACTAACTGCCGAAGAAGCAGTTGATAGAGTAGATGATTATCTAGACAAGCTTGATTGGGAGGTTCAGGAGAATTCAAATATGACTTTTTCTTTGCAGGGGCTTAATCATTATGGTGTTTCCTATATCGTAAAAAAGTATTGGTTAAATAAAGTTTATCCTGCCGAAGTAAGAGAAGCAAACCAATCAGGAGATATTCATTTACACAACCTAGACACTCTTGCATGCTACTGTGTTGGTTGGGATTTATATGATTTATTGCTAAAAGGTTTTGGTGGCGTTAATGGTAAAATTGAATCATCTCCACCCAAGCATTTTAGATCAGCCCTAGGACAAGTAGTTAACTTTATGTATACTCTTCAGGGAGAAGCAGCTGGTGCAGTTTCATTCTCTAATTTTGATACCCTTTTAGCTCCATTTATTCGCTATGATAATTTAAGTTATCCTCAGGTTGAACAAGCAATACAAGAATTTTTGTATAATATGGCTGTTCCTACAAGGGTGGGCTTCCAATGTCCTTTTACAAATGTGACACTGGATTTAAAACCAGCATCTACTTTTGCTAATCAAAGTGTTATAGTTGGTGGCATTCCTCAAAAAGAAACATATTCTGAATTTGAAGAAGAAATGAAAATGCTTGATAAGGCCTTTTATACGTCAATGATCAAAGGAGATAAAACAGGAAGACCATTTTCTTTCCCAATCCCTACAATAAACATTACACCTGATTTTCCATGGGAAGATCCAGCATTAGATCCATTATTTGAGGCATCAGCAAAATACGGGATAAATTATTTTGCCAATTATGTTAATTCTGATATGAAGCCAGAGGATGCTCGTTCAATGTGTTGTCGTTTGCGACTAGATATGACTCAATTAGCGAATAGGGGTGGTGGTGGGTTATTTGGCTCTGGATCTTTAACTGGAAGTATTGGAGTAGTGACAATTAATTTGCCAAGAATAGGTTATTTATCTAAAACAAAAAAAGAATTTTTTGAAAGATTAGAAAAAATGATGGATATTGCTAAAGAAAGTCTAGAGATTAAAAGAAAAACCATTGAAGAGTTTACCTCTAAAGGTCTTTATCCTTATTCTAAGCACTATTTATCAGGAGTTAAAAAGGCGAAGGGGCAATATTTTGCAAACCATTTTTCTACAATTGGAATTTGCGGAATGAATGAAGCGCTGCTTAATTTTATGGGAGAGGATATTGGCTCAAAGAAAGGAAGGACTTTTACATTAGAGGTGATGAACTTTATGAGAGACATTCTTATAAAATATCAAAACGAGACAAAGAATATATATAATCTAGAGGCCACTCCTGCTGAATCAACATCTTATAGATTTGCTCAAAAAGATAGAAAACTTTATCCCGACATCATTGCCTTGGGAACTAAAAAGGTTCCATATTATACCAACTCAACTCAATTACCAGTAAATTATACAGATGATATTTTTGAAGAAGTTAAACTTCAAGACGAAATACAATGTAAATATACTGGTGGAACCGTAGAGCATATTTTTATCGGAGAAGAAATATCGGACATTGAATCAGTTAAATCATTAGTAAGAAGAATTTTTGAAAAGAATAGATTGCCTTATATTACAATTACTCCAACATTTTCAATTTGTCCTACTCATGGCTATATTGCTGGAAAACACTTTAATTGTCCTAAGTGTGCGATTGAACAACCATGCGAAGTTTATTCCAGAGTAGTGGGATATTTAAGGCCAGTTTCTCAATGGAACGAGGGCAAACAACAAGAATTTAAAGACAGGAAAGAGTTCAAGAAGTCATTATTTAAAAAATAAAACTATGAATTGTCATGATTGCAACAAAGAAATAATATTTGATGGCGAAGAAATAAAAAATGGAAAGTTATTAAAATACTCTTTACCTAACGGAGAAGAAAAGATGATTTACAAATGCAATGATTGTTTTTCTAAAGATCAAAGTTTGAGAAATTATCAAGAGACAGAGGTTTATTCCAGAGTAGTAGGATATTTAAGGCCAGTTTCTCAATGGAATGAAGGCAAACAAAAAGAATTTAAAGACAGGAAAACCTTTAATATATGAAAATCGGGGGACTACAAAAAGTAACCTTAATAGATTATCCGGGCAAGGTTGCTTGCACGGTTTTTCTTTCTGGGTGTAATTTTAGATGTCCTTTTTGTTATTCTCCAGAGCTTGTTTTGCCCGAAGAAATTAAAAAACATCCCACTATTTCCGAAAAAGATTTCTTTTATTTTTTGTCAGAAAAAAAGGGTTTATTAGACGCTTGCGTTATATGTGGAGGAGAGCCAACGATACACGGAGAAGAGTTAGTTGATTTTTGTAAGAGAATAAAAGAGATGGGTTTTTTAATAAAATTGGATACTAATGGAAGTAATCCCGATATTTTAAAAAAGGTTATTCCCTTTATTGATTATATTGCAATGGATATTAAGTCACCCTTAGATGAAAGATATAAGATCTTTTCTAGCATTGATTGTTTAGACAAAATTAAGGAATCAATACAAATAATTAAAAACTCTAATCTTGATTATGAATTTAGAACGACCATTACAAGCCACTCAATAGATGACATTTTAAAAATAGCAGAATACATTAGTCCTGCTAAAAAGTATTTTTTGCAAAGATTTGTTAGTGAAAAAGAAAACATTTCAGGAGAAAGTTATTTTACAAAAGAAGAAGATTTAGAAATAATAAGGGATAGAATAAAAAACCTTTTTGAAATTTTTGAAATAAGATAATGCTTCCTCTTTACGACAAAGTAAAAGTTAAGAGCGGGATTCCTTGGGGGATAATTTTTTTGGTTTTAATTAATTCTTTTGTTTTTTTTGTATTTCCAGATATTAATTTCTTTTCTTTTTCTTTAAACAATATATGGAACGGAATGTTATTTACCTTAATAACTTCTCTTTTTTTACATGGAAATTTTTTACATCTTATAATTAATATGTGGTTTTTATGGGTTTTTGGGTTGAATATTGAAATGCGTCTAGGAACATTTAAATTTTTATTATTTTATTTATTGTGTGGTATTGTTGGGTCTATTCTTTTCACTATTTCTGCTGATGTTATGATTATCGGAGCATCAGCATCAATTTCTGGTCTTTTGGGTGGTTATTTAATTTTATTTCCCAAAAACAAAATAAAGGCACTTTTCCCACCAATATATTTACCAGCAGTAATTTATATTTTTGTATGGTTTTTGTTTCAGATTTTTTCTGTTAGCCAGATGAATGCCTCCACGGCTTATTTGGCGCATATCGGTGGTTTTGTTGCGGGAATTATTTTAATTAAGAAAATATGACCAATTCTCAAAAGTTTATTCTTTTATCTTTAAGTTTTATTGGAGGCATTTGTTTTGCCTCTTATTTTTTTGCTCTTAAAATTTTTCTTTTAGGATTAATTTTAATGATTAACAAAAGATTTGTTTTGGCTGGTCTTTGTATTATATTTTTTTCTTTGGGATGTTTTCGCGTTGAAAGCGAAATAAATAAAATAAATCAAAATTATTTATTTTCTTTTCATGAAAAAGAGGTGATATTAAGAGGGGTTATTTTGGGGGAAGTAAAACAAAAAGATGAGAAAACTGAAATAACGTTGGGCAATGTTTTAATTTTTACAGACAAGTATTCTTTTTTAAAATATGGTGATGAAATTAAAGCAAGGGGAACCTTAAGAATTGCGCAAGAGATTGATAGTTTTGATTATCAGGGATATTTAGCTAAAAGTGGTATTATTGGAACAATGGCCTATCCAGAAATAGAATTAGTTAAAAGTCATGGTGGAATCCTAAAGGGCATTTATGATTTTAAAGAGAAAAGCTCCCAGAAGATAAGAGAATTAATATCTCCGCAAGTTAGCCCGATACTAGAAGCCATAATTTTGGGTAATTCTGGCAAAATTAATAAAGAAACAAGAGATTTTTTGAGTAAAAGCGGAACAAGTCATATTGTTGCCATATCTGGAATGCATATAGTTATATTTTCAACAATTATTTTTTGGTTATTAATTAATTTGGGCTTATGGAGAAAACAAGCGCTATCGTTTTCAATTTTTTTCATTTTTTTATATGTTTTTTTAGTTGGTTTTCCTGCATCTGCCCTAAGGGCTGGCATAATGATTTCTTTTCTTTTTATTGCCGAATTTTTTGATAGAAAATCATTTAATTTAAAAACTCTTATATTAACAGGTGCGATACTTCTTTTATTCAATCCTTTATTATTAAAATACGATTTAGGTTTTCAACTTTCTTTTTTGGCTGTTTTGGGAATTATATTAACAAGCAGTACTTTTAATAATTGGTTTAGTTTTATAGGGTGGAAAAAAGCAAGAGAGATTGTTGCTGTAACTGCTTCAGCCCAAGTTTTTAGCTTGCCCGTCCTAATATCTTCTTTTGGTTATTTTTCAATAGTTTCCTTTTTCACTAATCTGCTTATTCTACCTATTATTAGTATTATTATGATTTTGGGCATATTAATTGTTTTACTTCCTTTTGCTTTTATTTTTACCATTCCTTGTTCTTTATTGCTGTTTTATTTATTATTAGTTATTAGTTTTTTTGCTCAATTACCATTTGCTACGTTAAAAATTCCTATTTTTATAATTTTGTTGTTATATATTCCATTTTTATATTTTGTTTATAAAAGCAATAAAAAGGACTTGGAGTTTTTATAACAATAAGATATAATTTTATTATGAACAAAAAGGCATGGGTAGTTTCAATAAATATGGGCTATGGACACCAGAGAACGGCTTATCCGTTAAGGTTTTTGGCTAAAAATAATGAAATAATTTGCGCTAATGATTATTCTGATATTCCCGAAAAAGACAAAAAAATATGGAGCAGTTCAAGGCAATTTTATGAGATGGTTTCAAGATTTAAAAAAGTTCCATTGTTGGGCGAACTATCTTTCTATTTATTTGATCTAACCCAAAAAATAAATGATTTTTATTCTAAAAGAAATTTGTTTTTGCCAAGTTTTACTCAAAGAAGAACATATCCTTTATTTAAAAAAGGATGGGGAAAGCATTTGATAGAAAAATTAAGTGGTAAAATTCCATATATTTCTGTTTTTCACAATACTGCATTTATGGCCGAGTATTTTAATTATCCTGGTGAAATTTTTTGTGTTGTTTGTGATACTGATATAGCAAGGAGTTGGGCACCATTACATCCAAAGGAATCAAGAATTAAGTATTTTACTCCCAATAAAAGAACAACCAAAAGATTAATTTCTTACGGAGTTAAAAAAGAAAATATATTTTTGACAGGATATCCTTTACCATTAGAAAATACCGAAGAAAAAGTTTTAATAGATGATATTAAAAATAGAATTATTAATTTAGATCCAGCTTTAAAATATAGAGAAAAATATGGTTTTGTAATTCGTGAAAAATTAGGCAAGCTTCCAGAAAAATCAGACCATCCTCTAACAATAACTTTTTGTGTTGGAGGAGCGGGAGCGCAAAAAGAAATAGGAGTTAAACTAGTAAGAAAGTTGAAAAAACAGATTTTTGATAAAAGATTAAAAATAATTTTAGTTGCTGGAACCAAAAAAAATATAAGAGATTATTTTGAAAAAGAAATTATTAATGGTGGATTGGGTAATTTTATTGGTCACGGCGTTGAAATAATTTATGCCAACAACTTTGGTGATTACTACGATGCTTTTAATTTAGTTCTTCACAAAACAGATATTTTGTGGACCAAACCAAGTGAATTATCTTTTTATACTGCTTTAGGTCTACCAATTATCATTGCTCCTCCGATTGGTTCGCAAGAGGACTTTAACAGGAGGTGGCTTTTAAAGTCTGGATTTGCGATTGATCAGAGAGATGTAGAACACATTAAAGATTGGCTTTATGATTGGATAGATTCTGGATATTTGGCTGAAATGGCAATAGAGGCCTATATTGAAGGAGAAAGAGGTGGTGTTAGTAAAATTAAGGAATATATTGAAAAATGCTCTGGATTTTAGCAATAACTTCAGCTTATTTTTGTTTTGCCCTAGCTTCACTTGGAGATAGGATTGTTTTGTCTGGTCCATCTCGCCCCAAATCATATACTTTTTTCGTTGGTATATTAAGCGCCGCAGTAATTTTATTGATTCCCTTTATTGGTATTAATGTTCCTCAGGGTTTGTTATGGTTATGGATTATTTTAGCTGCTCTTTTTAATATATTAGGAATATATTCAATGTTTACAGCATTGGATGATTTTGATGTTTCTAAAATTGTTCCAACTGTTGGAGCGTTGCAACCAATTTTTGTTGTGATTTTTTCTCTTTTAATTTGGGGGGGGTACGCAATGAAAGAAAACCAAATAATTGCTTTTGCCATACTCTTACTCGGAAGCGTTTTAATTTCAATTGAAAAAAATTATCGTGTTACTAGAAGAAGTTTAAAATTATCATTTTTTGCCGCTTTGTTTTTTTCTCTGGAAATGATTTTCGCAAAGATTGCTTATTTAGACATTAATTTTTGGGACGGCTTTATTTGGATGAAGATATTTGGCTTTGTTTTTGTTGTGGGATTTCTTTTTAATAAAACATTTAGAAGTGACGTATTTAAAATTGATCAAAAATTAGATAAAAAAAATAGTATAATATTTTTCTTAGCTCAAGGGTTTGGTGGCCTAGCTAATATCCTTCAGGGCTGGGCAATTTCTTTGGTGCCACTGGCTTATTTAGGAATTATGAATGCTATGAAGGGTCTTCAGTACATCTTTTTATTTATTTTTGTATTAATAATATCTATTATCGTCCCTAAATTATTAAACGAAAAGACATCTAAAAGGATTATAGTCCAAAGAATTATAGCTATTATTTTAATAATTATAGGATTATCTATATTATATTTTCTATGAACAAAGTTTTAGAAAATATTGCCAGGGTTGTTTCAGAAAACAGGGGCTCCTATGAAGTAATTAATAAAAGGGGCAGATTTCTGGCAAAGATAACTGGAAAGCAAATGATTAAGGCCTCTTCAAGAGAGGATTATCCTGTTGTTGGTGATTGGGTTGAAATTACAGAAATTGATTCAAGATTGGCCTTGATAAATAAGATATTGCCAAGAAAAACAATGATAAGAAGAAGTCGAGGCAATAATGAAATTCAAATTATTGGAACAAACATTGACGTAGCTTTTGTGGTTGAATCAGTTAATCACGATTATAATCTTAATCGTCTTGAAAGGTATTTTACAATTTTGCGCGATGAGAACATAAAGATGGTTGTTGTTTTTAATAAAATAGACCTGATCTCTAAAAAAGAAATAGAAGAAATCATATCTCAAACAAAAAAAAGATTTGATATTGTTGATATTATTTTAACTAACGCCCTTGATGAAAAAGGAACAGATGATTTAAAAAAATATATTGAAAAAGATAAAACTTATTGTTTTCTTGGTTCTTCTGGTGTTGGTAAATCTTCTTTGATTAATAAATTGATTGGAGAAGAAAATATTAAAACGGGGGAAATAAATGAATACAATGAAAGAGGAAGACATATCACCGTTAGAAGAGAAATGTATTTTTTAAAAAATGGAGGTATGGTGATAGACAATCCTGGAATCAGAGGAGTTGGGATTGCCAATACTAAAGTAGAAGATTCTTTTGATCAGATATCAAAAATTGCAAAAAAATGCAGGTATAAAGATTGTTCTCATATTAATGAGCCAGGGTGTGCAGTTCTTAGGGCACTAAAAGCAGGAAAATTAGACGAATCAAAATATAATAATTATATAAACCTTAAGAAAGAGTCGGAGTTTTATGAAATGTCAGAAATTGAAAAGAGAAAGAAAGATAAAGATTTTGGAAAATTCATAAAAGAAGCGAAAAAAGAAATTGATAAATATAATAATTATTGACTTTTTTCTCTTTTTATTTTACCCTTATTAAGGTTCTCCAAAATGTGGGGCCAGGAGTTATCATGCTCGGAGAAATCGCTAAAAAGTTGAAAAATGAAAAGGGTTACGAAGAGATCAAGTATTGTCAGGTAGTAAGAGGTGTGCCGACAAACTTCATTTCTTGTGAAGTTAAGGGCCTCTTTTTCTGGAAGAATATTCTCTGGATTGATCTCGGAGAATTTGAGGAAGACAACTTCTGTTTCTGGACGAAAGACCCGCAAATTGACGCAATCGTGAGGGAGGTCGCAACATCTTATGGCATAAAATGCCGCGAGGTGTTTAGGGATCATTTCCCCCCAGTAGGGTCTTATTAACAAACAGGAAAATCCTGTTTTTTTGATTTTTTTACAATTTTTTTGTATAATAACAATAATGCTTCCTATTATAAAGTATTTTTTATGGTTTTTGTTACTAATAATTACCCCAATAATTATCTATTTTTTTGTTGGTTTTAGTGAGGAAAAAGAAGATACCAAATGGGGAGTTAATTTTTCACTAAAACAGACGGAGTTTTTGGGTATTGATGACAAGCAAACATATCTTGCCCTGATAGAAGACCTTGGTTTTAAAAAAATTAAAATATCAGTACATTGGGACTTGATTGAAAAAGAATTTGAAAAATATGATTTTTCTTTACTTGATTGGCAAATTCAAAAAGCCAAAGAAAATAATGCAGAAGTAATTTTAGCGATAGGAATGAAAACACCTCGCTGGCCAGAATGTCATATTCCCAAATGGGCAGAGGGGCTAGAGAAGAAAGATCAGCAGAGTAGTATCGTTAACCTAATTGAAGCGATTGCTTCTAGATATAAAAATGAAAAGACAGTCGTTGCTTGGCAAATTGAAAATGAATTTTTCTTGAATTTTGGTAAGTGTCCATGGAAAGATGAAGATTTTTTCAAAGAGGAAATAAAGACAATTAGAATGGTTGATAAAAATAGGCCAGTTATTATAACTGATAGTGGAGAGTTATCTTTCTGGATAGCGTCATCTAAATTGGATAGTGATATATTGGGAGTTACAACCTATAAAAAAGTATGGCAAACTAACATTAAGAAGTATATTTCATATATTCTGCCTCCAATTTTTTACGAAAGACGAGCTAATTTAATTAAAATTATATTTGATAAAGAAGTAATTGGAACTGAGCTTCAAGCAGAGCCATGGTGTGCTAATTCAATAATGAACAGTTCTTTAGAGGAACAAGCAAAAACAATGGATCTGGAGCAGTTTAAGAAAAATGTTAATTTTGCTAAAAAGACAGGAATTAAAGAGTTTTATTTCTGGGGAGGAGAATGGTGGTATTATATGCTTACCAAACATGGAGATGATAAAATATGGAATGAAGTTAAGAATATGTTAAATTAATTAAATATGATTAGTATAATTATACCTACATTAAATGAAGAAAATAATTTGAAGAGGATTTTAGATCCCATTAAAAATAGTAAATTTAAGGATTATGAAGTTATTATAGCTGATGCGGGATCAACTGATGGGACTCTGAAAGTAGCCAGTGATTATGGTTGTATTATTACAAAGGGAGGACTTCCTGCAAAAGGTAGAAATTCTGGAGCACAAATAGCCAAGGGAGATATTTTCTTGTTTCTTGATGCTGATATTGACATTCGTCCATACGACTTTCTTTATCAGGCATCAAAAAGATTTAATGAAAAAAAATTAGACATTGCCTCTTTTCCAATTTATCCCCAAAAGAATAATTTATACATGAATCCATTCACCTTAAATATCTTTTATAATATTCCCCAGTTTATTTTCCAAGATATTTTTCCTATGGGAGCAATGGGTATAATGGTTAAAAAAGAACTATTTGAAAAGGTTGGAGGATTTGATGAAACAATTAGTTTGGCAGAAGATCACTATTTTATTCGACAAGCTGACATTACAGGAAAATTTGGAATAATTTCTTCTGTAAGAATATATATGCCATTAAGAAGATTTGAAACAGATGGTTACTTTAGAACGGCTTTTAAGTATTTATTTTGTGGAATTAGATTAATTTTTTCTAAACCAACAAAAAATGTTAAATATGATTTCGGACATTATAAAGATAATAATAAAAAGAAATAATTATGTACGAATTACCAGAATTTAATATAAAAAAAAGAGAAACAAAACCCTTTAAGGGAGGATTTTTAATAGCAGTATTTTTGATTGGTATTTTGGGTGGATTATCTGCTAGTTATATTTTTTATTTAAAACTAAAGCAGGAAATTATTAATGCTGGAGTTCCTATTGTTCATTCAGAAAAAATAGTTGAAAAAGAATATATCCCTCAGACAACCCAAGAGCAAAAAATTATTAATGTAGTTAAAGAGAATTCTCCCTCAGTTGTAAGCGTTATTGCTTATAAAGATATGCCTATCTATGAGCAGACATACAGCCAAGATTTTTTCTTTATTGTTCCTAAATTAGAACAAAAAGGAACTGAAAGACAGCAGGTAAGTGCAGGAACTGGATTTATTGTTTCGGAAGATGGGATGATATTAACTAACAAACATGTTGTGAGTGATGTTGATGCCGAATATGTTGTTATGATGACTGATAATAAGGAATACAATGCTAAAGTTTTAGCAAGGGATCCAGTTCAGGACCTAGCAATAATTAAAATTGAAGGAGCTGATAATTTAAAACCATTAAAACTTGGAAGCGTTGAAGATATTCAGATTGGTCAAACCGTGATTGCTATTGGTAATGCTCTGGGAAGATTTCAAAACACTGTTTCTGTTGGAGTTATTTCTGGATCAGGAAGAACTATTGTTGCGACGGGAGCTGACTTTACTACTGAAAAATTAGAAGATATTATTCAAACTGATGCGGCTATAAACAAAGGAAATTCAGGAGGACCACTAATCAATCTAACGGGGGAGGTTGTAGGAATTAATACCGCTATTTCTACAGAAGGACAAAACATTGGTTTTGCTATTTCAATTGATAAGGCAAAGAAAAGTATTGAACAAGTTAAGGCAACGGGAAAAATATCTTATCCATATATGGGAATAAGGTATATTATGTTAGATAGTGAAGAAGCCGAAAAAAGAGGAATAAAAGTTGAAGACGGAGCTCTAATTATTGGGGATGAGAATAATCCAGCAGTTATTGAAGATTCTCCTGCCGAAGTAGCGGGAATAAAAGACGGGGACATAATTTTAGAAGTAAACGGAGAAAAGATTACTTATGATAATTCTTTAGCAAAAATAATTTCTAAATATAATTCTTTTGATTCTTTGAATCTTAAGATATTAAGAAGTGAACAAGAAATGTACTTGAACATTGTTTTAGGAGAATGGAAAGAATAAAATTATGAACTCAGAAATAGAACAAATTAAATCTCGTCTTAATATAGTTGATATCATAGGTGAATATATTAAACTTGAAAAAGCGGGAATTAATTATAGAGCTAAATGTCCATTTCATAATGAAAAAACGCCATCATTTTTTGTTTCTCCATCTCGTCAGATGTGGCACTGTTTTGGAGGATGTAACGAGGGAGGAGATATTTTCAAATTTATAATGAAAATAGAGGGAGTTGAATTTATAGACGCTCTAAAAATGCTAGCAAAAAAAGCAGGGGTTCAATTAAAGGAAAGTTCAAAAAAATATGAAGAAATAAAAACTCAGAGAGAGGTGTTGCTTAATATATGCAAAAAGGCCACTTCTTTCTTTTCTACTCAATTAGAAAAAAGTAAAAGTGGATTAGAAGCAAAGAATTATTTATTAAAAAGAGGACTCAAAGAAGAAACTATTAAAACTTGGAAGATTGGTTATGCTCCATCAACATGGAGCTCTCTCTGTGATTATTTAATTGGTCTTGGATATAAAAGAGAGGATATCATTAGTGCTGGACTGGCCTCGGATAAGTTTTTTGATAGGTTTCGCTCAAGAATTATTTTTCCAATTTGTGATATTAATTCTCAAACAGTTGGATTTACAGGCAGGGTCTTTAATTCAGACGATGAAGCTAAATACCTAAATACTCCCAATACATTATTATATGATAAAAGCCAAGCGCTTTATGGAATAGACAAGGGGAAAATAGAAATTAGAAAAAAAGATGCTTGTGTTTTAGTTGAGGGTAATGTTGATTGTATTATGTCTCATCAGTCGGGAGTAAAAAATTGCCTTGCTGTTTCTGGGACCGCCCTAACGCCAATTCATTTAGGAATTATTAAGAGATTTTCTAGTAATCTTGTCTTTGCCTTTGATATGGATTTTGCTGGCAATAACGCAACAAAAAAGGGAATAGATATGGCAATAGATAATGGTTTTAATGTAAAAGTCATATCAATGAATAGCGAAAAGGACCCAGCGGATATTATATTGAACAATGGAGAAGAAGAATGGATAAGAATAATTGAAGAAGCAAAGCCAATAAACCAATTTTATTTTGATCTGGCCTTCAAAGATAGAGACGTTAAGTTGATTGAAGATCAAAAGAAAATAGTTAGCGAACTATTGCCTATTTTCAAGAAAATTGATAATACCATAGAACAGAGCCATTGGATACAAAATTTATCAAACAAGCTTTTGATAAGAGAGGAAGACATTAGGACAGAAATGAAAAAGATTAAATTATCTGATCAAGAACTTGAAATTCAAAAAGAAACAAAAACAAAGCCAAGAAGAGATCTTTTAGAAGAAACTATGCTTTCAATAATTTTAATCAAACCATCTTTGGTTGAAAATTTAACAACTGAACAAAAAGAACTTTTTACTTTTTTAAAAGAAGAAAATAACAGCAGTCAAATTATAATGAATTCAGAACTTTTAAAAGATGAAGATATAGATATTGATAAAGAATGGGAAAAATGCGTGAGAGAAATAGAGAATATTTATAGGGAAGAAAAAAGAAAAGAAATAATGATCAAGATCAAAGAAATGGAAAAAGAAGGATCTTTTGATGAAGTAAAAAAACTTTTAAGCGACTTTAATAAACTAACAAAAAAAAATGAAAAAAATTAAAAAAGTAACACCTAAAAAGAAAGTTATTAAAAAAACCATCAAAAAGACGGTTAAAAAAGTTGTTAAAAAGAAGTCCGTTGTTTCTAAAAAAAGAAGAAAAAAAGTTGTTTCTATTATTGTCCCTGAAAAAATAAATGAACTTATAAGAAAAGGGAAGACCAGGGGATTTGTAACTTTTAGTGAGATATTGATATTTTTCCCAAACATCGAAGAGAATATTCAAGAGTTAGATGAAATGCTTCAAAGATTGGAGCAATTAGGGATAGAAATAAAAGAATCAAAAGGATATCTAGATGCAGGTAAGCCAATTAAAAAAAGAAAAGTATCTTCTGCAAAAATAGATTCTGTTCAGTCATACCTTAAAGAGATTGGAAAAATATCTGCCATTACAGCAAGAGACGAAAAAGAACTAGCCAGAAGAATTGAGGCCGGAGACGAAGATGCAAAAAGACGACTTGCTGAAGCTAACTTAAGATTAGTTGTTTCAATTGCTAAAAAGTATATTGGAAGATCTCCTAATTTAACCCTTCTTGACCTTATTCAAGAAGGCAATTTAGGCCTATTTCGCGCCGTAGAGAAGTTTGATTGGAGAAAAGGATACAAGTTCTCAACATATGCTACTTGGTGGATTAGACAGACGATTACGCGTGCATTAGCTGATCAAGCAAGAACAATCAGAATACCTGTTCATATGATTGAAACTCTTACAAAATATACTCAAGCAAAAAGAAAACTATTGCAAGAATTAGATAGAGAACCACTAGACGAAGAAGTGGCTGCAGAAATGGGTCTTGAAGTTGAAAAGGTGCGTCATTTAGATAAGATATCACAAAAAGCAATATCTCTTGAAACTCCAGTTGGAGAGGATGAAAAGGATAGTGTTTTGGGAGAATTTATTAAAGATGAAAAAATTGAATCACCAGCATCTCAAGCAGGTAGAACTCTTTTAAGAGAGCATCTAGACACGATTTTTGAAGATCTTGCCGAAAGAGAAAGGAAGATTATAGCAATGAGGTTTGGATTAGAAGATGGGGTTACTCATACCCTAGAAGAAGTTGGACAAGAATTTAATGTTACTCGTGAAAGAATTAGACAGATTGAAGCTAAGGCAATAGAAAAGATAAGGGGACACAAAGATCTTAAAAAGTTGGAGGGCTATTAGACATTTCGTTATTTTATGTTATACTATAATCGGCACATAAAAATGTGTGGTGATTAGAAATGTTTGATGCATACAAAGTTCTGGCGATGGTAGAGATTAAGAGAGCAAGCAAGAGAAGCATGTCAACAAAGTTTTGGCATATTATTCTCTTGATTTTATTTCTCTTTTTCCCTGTTAGGTATAAGGCAATAACTCTGCTTTATGCTTGGTTCAGGAAGACGGACGATGTTATTGATGGAGAGGAGCATACGCCTCCCGGATATGACATTTGCTCTTATATAGAGCAAAAGCAAGACCTGATTGATGCCAAAGATACATTCCTTTTAGATGAGGATAAAATGTATCTCTGGGCAACAAGAGCCCTTTCTCAGAGGGGTATAGATTTAAGTGAGGAAATACAAGACCTTTTCCTTGCTATGAAAAAAGAATATCTTAATAAGGGTAAATTTCCAAAAAGAGCAGAAATTGAATCAAAGATTCTGCTTCAGGATCGAGCAGTTCTGATGATGCTTGTTAAAGTTCACAGCAAGCACTATAAACCGCTGGATCCCGTCCTTTTTGATTTTTTCACAAGAGTTGATGCCCTTATGGATATAGAGGAGGACATTGAAAAGGGAATAATTAATATCCCATATGAGGATGCTCTTGAAATGGGCATAGATCCAAGAAGTCTTCCATCGTTTGGAGGATTAATCAAAAACCACCACTTTAAGAAATGGTACTTGAAAGAATTAGACAAGGCCATTCTTAAATCAATAAAAATAAAAAAAATAATGGAAGAAAGGCGAGAGCTTTTTTTACTCAAGGTTATTTTTGATATCCTTGATATAAAAAAGCGTTTAGAGTTATTAAAACAATCGCCCTTCCTTTTTTTGTAGAAAATAATCATATTTCACAGGGTTGATAAATAATTTATTTTAGGGTATATATTAAATATATTCCGGTGTGGCGCAATGGTAGCGCGGTTGCCTGTTAAGCAATAGGTTGTAGGTTCGAATCCTACCACCGGAGCCAAGTAGTGAGGGGTTCTAAGAGACCGGTTACCGTCAGGGTGGTCGGTTTTTGTCTAATTTGATTTATAGTTTGTAATGAGCTATTATCCTAATTATATAGAGTTAATTAAATAATCTATGAAATTAACCGATAACGAGAAACGCGATGTAATTAAATATTTGGAAGCTGGAAAGCCACTTCCTCCGAAGTATCGTTTTTTGTTGTTTGGTGAAACTCAAGAAGTTGAACTCCTTTGGAATGGTAAAACAGATGAAGTGACTAATGTTGTTTTGCCTTTTCAGGTGATAGAGCAGATAGACGAGCCAAGAAGTAATAATAAGATTGGTTTACAAAGCACTCTTTTTGATACTTCAGGTAGACAAATAACTGGTTGGACCAATAAGTTAATCTGGGGAGACAATAAGCTAATTCTTTCATCTCTTAAGAATGGTCCCTTACGAAAAGAAATAGAAGCACAAGGAGGTTTAAAACTAATTTACATTGATCCACCATTTGATGTTGGGGCAGACTTTTCTATGGATATAACTATTGGTGATGGGGAAGATGAAGAAAGTTTTACAAAGAAACCATCGATAATTGAAGAGGTTGCTTTTCGTGATACTTGGGGTAAGGGAGCGGATAGTTTTATTGCTATGATTTATGAAAGGTTAAAAATAATGCACGGCCTTTTAGCAGAGGATGGAAGTATTTATGTGCACTGTGATTGGAGAGTTAATAGCTATATGCGGATGGTTTTAGATGAAATTTTTGGGTCCAATAATTACAGAAACGAGATTATTTGGAAAAGAAGCAACCCTCATGGCCACGTTGATAATAAATATGCAAACATACACGATACAATATTATTTTATTCAAAATCTGAAAGATATATTTTTAATACTCAATATACGCCAGCGGACGAAGATTATCTAACAACTTTTTTTAAGCTAGATGATGGTGACGGTAGAAAATATAGACTAGTAACATTGACTGCTCCTGGTACAGGAGAAGCTAGACACTTTAAAGATGAATTACTCTCACCACCAAAGGGTAATCATTGGAGATGGTCTCAGGAAAGGATCAATGATGCAATGGAGAAAAATTTAATTGTTATTACTAAAAATAAATCTGTAAATTACAAATATTATTTAGATGAAAACAAAGGAACTCCACTACAAAGCCTTTTTATTGATAAGGCCGTAGGTAATATTCAAGCTATTAGTAAAGAAAATTTAGATTATCCCACTCAAAAACCCGAATCTTTAATCAAGCGTATAATTAGCGCTTCGTCTAACGAGGGTGATCTTGTCGCAGATTTCTTTTGTGGTTCTGGCACCACCATGGCTGCTTCTGAGAAACTTGGAAGAAAATGGATTGGCTCGGATTTGGGTAGATTTAGTCTTCATACCTCTAGAAAGAGACTTATAGGGGTTCAGCGAGAATTAAAAAAAGAAGGTAATAATTTTCGTGCTTTTGAAATATTAAATATTGGCAGATATGAAAGACAAAATTTTATCACAGTAAATAATGATTTACGAGCAGAGGAAAAAGCTAAGCAAGCAGAAAGAAAAGAGAAAGAATTCGCAAGACTTATTATGTCAGCATATAAAGCTGAACCAGTAGATTCATTTATAAATATTGTTGGTAAAAAAAGAGATAGATTGGTTGCCGTTGGTCCTATTAATATGCCAGTTTCTTCAAAATTAATAAAGGATATTGTTGTTGAATGTAGGGAAAAAGGAATCACCAAGGTGGATGTACTTGGTTTCGATTATGAAATGGGGTTAGATTTTCAGGAATATAAAGATCAAGGTATTGATATTGCTTTTAGGATAATTCCAAGAGAGGTTTTTGATAAAAAGGCTGTTGAAAAAGGTCAAGTAAAATTTTATGATGTTGCGTTTGTAGAAGTAAAACCCATAATCAAAGGTAGGGCAAGTAAAGAGTTATCTATTGAACTTACGGATTTTTCTGTTTTTTATAATCAAGATGATTCTGGAGAAATAATAGAAGATTTAAGGCCCGGTGGAAATAAGATAATAGTGGAGAATGGACAGGTAGTAAAAATATCAAAAGATAAGAAAACAGAACTTGTCTCAAAAGAAGTTTTAACTAAAAAATGGAGCGATTGGATAGATTATTGGGCAGTAGATTTTAATTTTGAAGATAGAAAAGAAATTATCAATATTATCGAAGATGGTAAGGAAAAAGAAGTTTGGACCGGAGATTATATTTTTGATAATGAATGGCAAAGTTTTAGAACTAAAAAGAATAGAAATCTTGAGCTAGTTTCAGCTGCTAAAGAAATGAGAAAAGGAGATTATAAGGTTGCAATAAAGGTTGTTGACATTTTTGGCAATGATACAACTAAAGTAATTAAAGTAAATATATGAACGAAGAATTACTTAAAGAAATGGAGCAAATGCGTACGAAATGCTCAGGTTTTATTAAGGATGTTTCTACTCCAATTAAAAAACAACACGGAGATGATATTGAGAAATATCTTGAAACATTCATTAAGTTTCCCGGAGCCCTAAGCGTAGTGTCAATTTTTTTTACTTCATCAAGTTTGGTTAAAAATATTAACTTCGCTATTTTGGGAATGATTTTAATTGTATCTTCATTATTGATTGCATTGAATATATTTAGAAAGCAAATTAATAATGATAAAATATTTTATAGTAAAATTGTAGAGGTTGAAAAACCAATGACTCAATTTAATAAAAGTTTTACTTTATTTTCAAGAGATAGGCAAAAACAAAATGAAGATCAATTAATTAAAGATTATAATGCGCTAGAGGAGTCTTATGATAGTAATTCTTCAAAAGAAAATGAAAAAGACGATACGCAAAGATTTAATTCTTTATATCTTCATATGAATTTATCTTTTTGGCTACTTACTGCTGGCATCGGCATTTCTTTTTTATCTATTTTAATTTGCTAATAAATTTATGGCTTTATATAAAGATTTTCCAAAAGATCCGTATGCAATATTAGATCCAAGCATTAGATGGTTTCCAGCTGATGAAGTTTTGCGTGAAAAGGGTTATGACAAACTTTTGCCGCCTCTTGTTGCAGAATTGCGTAAGAAGGTAAAGGAATGGAGAGATAAACAGTATGAAGGAGTAAGTGAAACATCAAAAGCTCTTTTGAGATGGTGGTTTAAGGAGGAGCATATTTTATATGATCAAAGTGGAGTATCTTTTAATTTTAGATACTATTTTGCTCAAAGAGAAGCTTTAGAGACAGTTGTTTGGCTATACGAAGTTGCAAAAGTAAAAGATAAACACGATCTCATAAGATATAATTCAACGGGCGTATTGAGTGCTGGAATGTTTACTGAAGATTGGTTGCGCTTCGTTATTAAGATGGCTACAGGAGCAGGCAAAACTAAAGTAATGAGTCTCGTTGTTGCATGGGCATATTTTCATAAAAAGTATGAGCTAGATTCTAATTTAGCAAAGAACTTTCTTTTAATAGCTCCGAATGTGATTGTTTTCGAAAGAATAAAAAGTGACTTTGAGGGATCTAAAATATTTTTTATGGATCCAGTATTGCCAGAAAATGGATATCAAGGACAAAATTGGAAAGATGATTTTCAAGTTACTCTTCATTTACAAGACGATGTAAAAAGTATCTCCGATGCCGGAAATATATTTTTAACAAATATCCATAGAGTATTCGAGGGAGATGTAGCAGAAGCAGGCCCAGATGACGAAGATTCTTCCGCTTATTTTTTGGGTCATAAGCCAGTTACAAAAACTAATGATTCTACTGTTGACCTGGGAATGATTGTAAGGGATATAGATGAATTAATTGTTATTAATGATGAAGCACATCACGTAAAATACGACACTGCTTGGTTTAAGTCTATCCAAGATATAGATAATAAGTTAAAGCAAAAAGGTTCAAAATTGTCTTTGCAATTAGATGTTACAGCTACTCCTAAAGACGATAAGGGTAATATTTTTGTTCAAACAATATCTGACTATCCTTTAGTTGAAGCTATACACCAAAGAATTGTAAAAAATCCTGTTGTTCCTGATGCAGCTAGTAGAGGAAAACTGAAAGAAAATCAAAGTTCTTTATTTAGTGAAAAATATAGAGATTATATAAATCTTGGAGTTGAAGAGTGGCGTAAAACATACAATACCTTTTTACCGATGAATAAAAAATCGATTCTTTTTATTATGACTGATGATACAAAGAATTGTGACGAGGTAGCTGAATATATCAAAACAAATTTTGCAGACTTAAAAGAAGCTGTTTTGACTATTCACACTAATAAAAGCGGTGAAATATCTGAAACAGTATCTGGTAAAAATAAAGAAGATTTGGACCTACTTAGGAAACAAGCTAATGAAATTGATAGTTGGGAGAGTCCATTTAAAGTAATCGTTTCGGTGATGATGCTTAAGGAAGGATGGGATGTTAAAAATGTGACAACGATTGTCGGATTAAGACCATACGCAGCAGATTCAAAGATTTTACCAGAGCAGACACTAGGAAGAGGATTGAGAAGAATGTTTTTTGGTAGAGATGATGTTGAAGAATATGTCAGTGTTTTGGGAACTCCTGCATTTATGGAATTTGTTGAATCAATAAATGGTGAGGGTGTTATTCTTGAAAAGAGAGCGATGGGAACTGGAGCGAAAGCAATTACGCCAATGGTAATCGAGGTTGATAAGGATAATCCTAGAAAAGACATCGAAGAATTGGATATTGAAATTCCAGTAATGTCCCCAAGAATACAAAGGGAATATAAAAATATTGCTGAATTAGACGTTTCTAAGTTTGGAAATAAAAGAGTTAAAGTAAAGACTTTTTCCGAAGAAGAAAAGAGAGAGATTGTATTTAAGGACGTTGTTGATGAAAAAGTTCATCATACAACAATATTGACTAGTGAAATTGAGCCAGATTACCAAAGTGTTATTGGATTTTTTGCTCAGGCGATAATGAGAGAGCTAAGACTATTCGGCTGTTACGATATTTTATTCGGCAAGGTAAAAGAATTTATTAAAAATTATATGTTTGACCAGGAGGTAGATTTATCAGACTTAAATGTTTTAACAAATTTGTCAGAAGTAGAATATATAAAAATTATTAAAGATTCTTTTAAGAAGGCTATTAATGATTTGACTGTTCAGGATAAGGGAGACGCTGAAATTAAAAACTATATTAAAATTAGTGAAGCAAGGCCATTTGTAGTTAATGATAAATCATATTTAATTCCCAAGAAATCTGTTTTTAATAAAATAGTTGGAGATAGCGATTTTGAACTTGTGTTTGCTGGCTTTGTTGAAGGCTGTGATGATGTAGTTTCTTTTTCAAAGAATTTCCAAAATAAAGAAGCAAGTGCTCTCAGGATAGAATATAAGAATTCGGATGGTTCTATCTCTACATATTATCCAGACTTCTTTGTTAAGAAAGACAATGAAACAGTATATATAGTTGAAACCAAAGGAAGAGAAGAAGATGATGATAAGTTAAAATTTGAAAGACTTCAGAAATGGTGTGAAGATGTTAATAATAGACAAAGCAGAATGGTATATAAAGCTTTATATGTTAAACAAGATGAATGGGAGAAGAATAAATTTAAGAATTTCGATGAGGTTATAAGCTTTTTTACTAAATAATAAACACAAATAAGTAGATAAGATTATGAAAATTCAAATAGGCCCAATAAAAGAAGATCCGGGCAGAGACTTATATTGGACAAGGATTATTTTTATTTCTGATGATGAGAAAAAACAGACACAAGTTCTTACTTCCGCTTCTCAAGAATATTTAGAAAATTTATATAAAACAAAAAGAACAGATAAATTATTTGAAGAGTATTTTAGCGAGTTGGTGGAATTGGTTATTGCAAAATGGACAAAAATGGAGGATAAATTATTTGATCAAGACGTGCATTATGATGTGTATTCTAACACAGCGGAAGGAGAAGCTAATGGAATAGATTTTTTAATTTCTAAACTTAACTAAAATGTCTAAACCATTTTCTGAATTTACAGGTCAATTTTTTTGGGATTTTAAAATGATGGATAATGTTAATTATAATTTTCAAATTATAGAGCATTTGTATGCGGCTAAAAAAGTAAATTATGATTATGGACATTTTAATAAACCTATAATTATTTTAATAATGGCGATTATTGAATGTTCTCTCTACGATTTTATTAAAAGAATAAATCAACACAGAAATGATTCTTTTCCAAATATTACTCAGTCAATAATTACACATATTCGTGGTGCAAACGAGACAGATGAGTTAAGAGTTTTAATACCAAGGATTAGATCTCAAAATCTTTTAAGGGCACCTGTCGGAGATAGTATATACGATGATTTGGATCACCTTAGAAAGGTTCGCAATAGAGTTCATATACAAAATAAATATGGCGTATTGGATAGGGATGAATATATGGTATTCACGGATCGTGAACTGATAAAAGCTCAGGAATGTTTAAAGAAGGTTTATGAAATACTTTGCAATGTTTATCCTCGATGGCAGAATCAGCCAATTCCTATGAGTGATTTCCCTCAGCCTTGGTTGTAGTATTATAAATAGATATTTTTCCATTTGACATGGAGAGTTTTCCTTTGAGGCAAGATAATAATTCTCTTTTTTCGTCGATTGATCCTTGTGCCAGAATATATCTGGCATATTTTTTATAATCTAGTTTTTCTTCTATTTTTTCGTTACATTCTTTTAGTCCCAACACGCCATATCTGAACTTATTGTATCTTTCTATTTCTATCTCTATTTTTTTCTTTATTTCCGATCCATCCATAATTAGCTCGTCCATTAGTTCGGATAATTGTTTTATCAATTCTTCTTCTTTTATGTAGCCGCATTTACAATGAAGGTCATTGTATTTCGTGCATCCATAATAAACATGTTTGTTGTAATTTCCGTTATTTAATTTTCTATTTTTTTCTTCGGCGGTTATTCCTGATCCGCATAGCCCGCATTTAATTAATTTAGTGAAGGCGAATTCTCTATCCTCACACCTGATATTCTGAGTAGTAATTTGTTCTTGTACTTTATCAAATAATTCTTTACTGATTATTGGTTCGTGTAGTCCGTCATACCATAGACCACCGCCGACAGGGTATTCAAACTTTCCATAATAGAAGCTATTTTTTAAGAGGGTATATAGGGAGCTCAGAGTCGCTCTTTTTCCAGTTCTGGTTGTAAAATTAATTGATATGAGCCAGCCATATAGTTTTCTACCACTGAGCTTTTCATAAGCTACTTTTTCAAACATTTTCTTGATTATTGGAGCCCTAACCTCATCTACAAATATCTTTTTTTGGCCTTTAATGCCCTCTTTGTTCGTTAAATAACCTAGAGGTGCCATTCCTGGACGCCAACCCATGGAACACTTGGCTTTCATGCCCCTTTTGACATTTACTGATTTATTGTCATTTTCTAATTTAGCTTGAGACCCCAGGATCATTAAAAGGAATTTATCATTAGGTGAATTTCCGAATGATTGTCCGTAGGTTCTTATTTCCTTTAATTTGCCATTATCCATCATATCTACTACCGTTCCTAAATCTCCAGCGTTTCTGGCTATTCTATCTGGAGCCCATGTTAGTATTCCATTGAATTTTTCCTCTCTTATCTCTTTGATTATTTCGTTGAAAACTGGTCTCTGGCCGACTTCCTTAGCCGAGTGCTTTTCTTGTTTTATCTCAATTACATTGAGATTATCTCTTTTTGCCATATCCAGCATTTCTTTGATTTGGGAATCGATGGAAAGGGCTTGGGTTTCGTCCGATTCGGTTGATTTTCTGGCGTAGAGGCAATATTTTGTATCTGTCATATGTTTGTTTCTTTATTATCCTAGTGACAAGATGTCGCAAGAGTATAAGGAAGTCCAGACCCTAGATGTAGACAAACTGGAGACTAAAAGACTACACAAATTTTAGCTTTTAAGCTATTATGTAATCACAATTTAATAGCAGGCCTAAACCTTTGAATTTCAAGGGCATGGTCGAAAGAACAGTAACGAATAAAGAACCCATCACGGGGTCGTCGTTACTGTCCATATCGGGAAACTGGTATGAGTGACTTCGGTCACTACCTGTGGTGGGCTTTTTGTATATAAAACGCCACAGGTAGAAATTATCGGTCGGCGTAATTTATTATAATTTTAATTATTTTAAAAATATGGAATACGAACACATTTGGGAAAAACTTTTAAGTAACGATGAAAAAGTAGAACACCAATTTTCTATCGGCAACAGATATACTACTTTTGGTTTAATTATATGGGGAATAGTCGCCCTATTTTTTATTTTCGCAAATTTCTGGATAGGTGCTTTACTTTTTGTAGCAGTAGCTTTTTATCACAAATTTTATCTACCAACTGCCAATGCTTACGCTTTTACAAATAAAAGAGTATTAATTCACAGAGGATGGCTTTCAACTCATACTATCAGTGTTGATTATTCAAAAATCACTGATATTCATGTTGCTGAACCATTTCTTGATAAACTGATAACTCATACTGGGCATATTGCAATTATTACAGCAGGAACGACAAGAGACCAGATTATATTACAGCATATCGAATCACCCTATGAAGTAAAGAAGAAATTAGATTCTTTAATGGATGCTATAAATCATAAAGCCTAATATGCCAATCATAATATCAAATAATGGCAAAGGAGCAGTTAGAGTAAACGAATCACAATTCGAGAAGGAGGGGCATCTACAGGAATACATTTATGAAAATCCAGAAATGCTTCCTTTATATGAAATTAAAGAAGATATCCGCTTTCTTATCTTAGCCAGAGAATTTCCGACTAATAGCGGTCCTATTGATGCTATCGGGATTGATAAAGAAGGGGACATCTATATCGTTGAGACCAAGCTTTATAAAAATCCAGACAAGAGAATCGTTATCGCTCAAGTTTTAGATTATGGAGCCTCTCTTTGGAAATCAAGCATTGATTTTAGTGATTTTACAGCAACCCTTGATAAAAATATTAGAAAGAAATTTAACTTAGGGTTATCTGAAAAGTTATCTGGCTATTTTGAATTAAGAGAAGAAGAAGTAGACTCATTGATGGAAAGCGTTAGAAAGAATCTCAATGAAGGAAAATTCAGATTCGTTGTCTTAATGGATAGATTAGAAGATAGATTAAAGGATCTTATTATTTTCGTAAACGAGAATAGCAAGTTTGATATCTATGCAGTCGAGCTTGATTATTACAAACACGAATCTTGGGAAATAATGATTCCTAAATTATTCGGTAATGAAGTTAAGAAAAGTATAAATATTAAATCTTCTAACAGCCGTACATGGGATGAGAATGGTTTCTTTGAAGACACTAAGCAATATTTATCCGATCCAGAAAAAGAGGTAATTAGCGACTTATACATTTTCTTTAAAAATAATTTCTCAGTTAAATTTGGCAACAGTCCTACTAGAAGTTCGTTTTTAGTCCAGTTTAATAAAGATAATGCACCGCTATCTCTTTTAGAAATTACAGCGAAAGGAAAAATTCAATTTTATCTCAGTAGTTTAATTAAGAGAGGAATAGATATTACTAAAGTCAAGGAGTTAGTTAACGATTTATCGAACATTGATAATTCCTTTGCCGTTTCCAGTGATTTAGCTCATAGTTATTCCTTATCCAGTATAAATGATTTGATAGGTGGCGATAAAATAGACCGTTTAAAAAAGGTATTGATAAAATATCGTGACTTATGGAAAGATTAGATTATAAATAAATTTGAATAATATATAAACGCCACTTTTAGAGTGGCGTTTTTCTTATAATGCATCTGGTCTTCCGATGTGTCCACGAGACCTAGACTTAAAGCTTTCTTTAGCTATAGCGGAAACAGCATAAAAAAATGCATCTGCTAAGTCATCGTGTTTTTCTATTCCGAATCCTACAAGTTGTTGTATAAGATTTTCAGCTCCTGTTTTTGGAAAGAGCACTACTCCATTTGCAACAAGATGGCTGATAGTAGCCAATCTCGCCCTCTTGTCTCTTCCACCTGTTTCTGAAGGTTCAGTTCTTATGTGTCTACTTTTCAATTCCTGAATAAGGGACTCTTGATAACCCGTATTTTCAATAAAGAATTTATTTTCATATCCGTAGCCTAGGGTTTGATAGAGTAACTCTATTTGTTTTACCTGTTCAGGGAATTCCATTCTTCTGTTTATTGGATTAGGCAATACATGCATCTTCAGATTTTTCCCGAAACCAAATGACTTAATTGAAACCATAGCTGTGTAATCAGCACTGTCTTTTTGAGATATGGCTAAATCGACCCCAGTATAAAGCAGATTATAATTATTGCTTGGCATATTGTCATAATACTGGATCCATTCAGGTTTTATTACACAATCCTCATCAGGAATAATCTTTAACATAAATTCTCTTTGGAAGGCTATATCGCTAATGGTTTTTTGTTTTTCCATTTCAACATCTTCAGGAGAACTATATTTTCCTGGCCAGAGAACATTTCCATTTTCATCCATTAGCGGATATTCTCTATAGGCTCCTTTCATTTTTCCATCTTCAATGTTGTTTTTAAGCTTCATGAGAAGAGAATCTTCGTGCAAAAGATTACCGACAAAAACAAACTTAGTAGTTTTATCACCAATAGGCATAACATCGCCCATGACCCAGTTATAAGTCTTATCTCGCGATTCTTTAGTTCTTACAGAACTAATATCTTCTATGTCGTCTAAAATAACTAAGTCAGGCCTATAGGCTCCATGCTTTATACCCCTGATGCCTTGTTCGGTTGAAGCGGCAGTTATTCTTGCCCCATACTTAGGAATCACTAAAGATTGCGATCTCCATTCATCATCTTCTTCTTGGAATGGTCCAAGATCGCCCCTTAGTATATCATTGCTCTCTAATTCCTCTCTGATATTTTTCAGGTGTTGTTTTGCTTGAGGCATAGTTTGGGCAAGTATCAATACGTGCTTCTTATTAAGTTTGCCTAGTATTGACCATAACGGGAGCGAGAGTGTCATAATAGTACTCTTTCCAGACCCTCTGGCTGCAACCACTACCAATGTTGTTATCGAAGGATCTTCTGTTAGTCCGAACATTTCCTTTTGGAACGGAGCGGTTTCATAAGTTATATGATGAGCGAAGTAGATAGAGAAGAACCATTCATGACTTTCTCTTGTTATGGCCTGCCTTACTCTTTTATCTGAAACTATTTTCTGGAAAAAATTATCTAATTTGTTATTGTCCATATTATTGTTTTTTAGGTTTATTATTATCTAATGCGGAGAGTCTTAGAGCCTTTCTAATTAATTTTTTCTGGGCTGGGCTTAGCTCTTTTTTCGCTTCAACTTTTCCGCTGATTAGTATTTTTTCTGCATAAGCAGAATGCCTATTTTTCAGCCAAAATATTAGCGAAGTCATATTTCTGTCTTTAATTGCTGAAATTAATTGAGCTTCAGCAAGATCATTGATCATTAAGACGCCCTCCATTATTGCTTCGTCAGCCAGCTTAGAAAATTTATTATCTTTTTTCCACCTATAATAGGTGCTTCTGGCTACTCCTGATTTTTCACAGGCGTACTGAGCAATGGGAGTTTTTCTTAATTGTTCCAGTATTAATTCTTTTTGTTTTTTATCTTTCATGCATTTGTTATTTTAATGGCTTCTCTTCCTGTAAGTTTCGACCATCTTTTAATTATTGTTTCACAATGATCTAAATCTATCTCGACCATTAAGCATTTTCTTTTTAAATGCTCACAGCTTATCATTGTCGATCCACTGCCTCCAAAACCGTCAAAAACATAATCATTAATATCTGTACTGTTCAATATTATGTTTCTCAATAGTCCTATCGGCTTCATTGTGCTGTGAAGCTTGCTTTTATTGGGCTTAGGATAGAAGAGAACACTTTTATCTTTCGACCTTTTAAACTTGTGTGTTCCAAACCATCCGTAAGCTATCAATTCATGTTGGGGGAGATAGTCCATTCTTCCGATTACGCTGTGCGATTTTACCCAAATCAGCATTTGTGCAAACTTGTATCCTGACTCAATAATCGCTTCTCTTAAGGAAAATATCATCTTGTCTGAATTGAAAACATAGAAAGAATTTTTCTTAGATAGATATGGCTTAATATTTAGTAACCATTCTTTAGAAAACTGTTTGTATTCTTCATCGCTTTGACACTGGTCGTTTGCTATTTCTTTATTGCACGACAGTTTATGTCCTAAGCTTAGCTTGCTTTCAGTGTATGAAACGGCGTAGGGGACATCTACTACCATGCAGTCTATTTTGTTTTTGCCAATCAACTTATCAAGTAATTCTTTATTGTTAATATTTCCGCAAGCTAAGCGGTGGTCTCCTAATTGATAAATTTCATTTGTTTTTATTTCCATATGTTTATATTATTAATTCAGCTTTGATTCCTGTTAATTTTTCAAATCTATTTATGATTAACTGGCAGAATATAGGCTCTATTTCGACCATGTATGCTCTGCGTTTTAATTGTTCGCAGGCAATCATTGTGCTTCCCGAGCCACCAAATAAATCTAAAACGATATCGTTAATTTTAGAGCATCTTCTTAATGGTTTTTCATGTAGAGTAGGTGGTTTAGATGTTGGATGTTCGTAATCTTGGCCCGGCAATCTTTTAGCAAGCCATATGTCGAAGATGTCCATGATGTCGTCAGCTGTTCTATTTCCAGTGCCGATCTCTTTGTTTAATATTTCATTCAGGTTTTTAATAGGAGAAAGATAAGGTTTTCCCAATATTCCATATACGCAAGGTTCAAAAGATTTATTGAATGCTATCTGAGGGGTGACGTTGAAGCCATTTTTAACCCAGAGGCAGATTCTCTGGTTCTTAATTCCAAGAAAGGCGTATAGCTCTTGAAGCAATCCAATATATTTCTGATCGCAATAATAAAATATATGCAAGTCATTGGTTCCGACCAATAGGGCATTGGCAATAGTTATTTTTAGGAATTCTTTGTATTCAGCATCAGGTTTGTGATCGTTAGTTTTTCCTCCATATGTAGCTTTTCCTCCAATTCCGGAATTATAATCCAGCGATATATTGTAGTTTGGATCACAATAAATCATTGAAGTTTTTTCTCCGTCCATTAGTTTTTTGATATTCTCTGGGCTGGTTGAGTCTGCACACAATAATATGTGATTTCCCAGCTTAAATTTATCGCCGATTTTAATATCGGTTGTTTTTATTTTCTCTAACTCTTTCTCTTCATTAAAATCATCGTCCTCTATTTCTAAAACATCATCCCAAATATCTCTTAACTCAGAATCGTTAAATCCGATGTCAACCAATAAGTCTATATCAAGCTCT
>Ga0265297_10000704_pt1 | contig 93023 bp, 143 predicted proteins | sample Munlanlwell13791_FD_192502 | JGI IMG/M metagenome (GOLD analysis project Ga0265297, IMG submission 192502) | Leachate microbial communities from a municipal landfill in Southern Ontario, Canada - Leachate well 137-91 | ecosystem: Engineered > Solid waste > Landfill > Unclassified | place... | reverse complement strand
TTTACTCCGTTGTACTGGCCATATGGAAATGTTTGTGTTTCAAAACGCTTGGCCTCTATATCAGTAAATGGTTTTATTTCTGGTGTGGATATCGCAAATTTTGAGACTATCTTTGATGGTATCTGTGTGTATATCTCTTTCCAAAATACCATTAGTGCTTCTGGGTGCTTTACTGACTCCTCAACAACCAACGACATGCAGAGTTTTGCAGATTTTCTTGCCGCTACGTTTTCAGGAATTCCCATTTTATCCCTTTGCTATATCACTCACTACTTCATTTTGTTTTCAAAGTTAGGTTGAAACTGGGAATAAGAACAACAGAGTTTGTATTCCAATCAAACCCCAAGCAAACATCTACAACTGTAGGATATCCTGTCAAACCACCGAATGCCTGAACCCTCATGGTCATGTTTCCATGCGCCTGTTCCATTGCATTAACTTTGTCGATAAATTCGTTAATTGTCATTTTGATTTTCCTTTGATGAGGTTGTAGTAGCCTTCTGTTTGGCTTGTTATTGCTGGATCAACATCACTCTCTCCTCACTGCTTCGGCAACTGTTAATTCTTTCTGATTCTGTAGTAGAAATTTTGCATGAGAATCGAAGTAATCTTTATGCGACTTCAAAGCCTCCACGAGCATAACAATATAGCCGTAAGACGGCTTCTCGTCCGCCTCATTCGCAGCAATAACGCTTTTGATGTTCTCAACCATTTGGACGTTCGCGGAGATTGAGCTTTTTATGTTCTCGGCCATGTCGAGCAGCTTGGCGAAAGCCACCCGGTAATTTTCCATCGACTGCGTTAAATCGGCATAGTCCTCCCGTGACGTCTCTTTCTCTTTCGATTTAACTTTGCCACAAAAACTAGAGGGAGACAATGTATCAGATGATTTTTCCTCCATCTTTCGCATTTCACTCACGCGAAGAATACCCCGCTCAATTTGCTCTGGTACAGTCTCGCTGGGTGATAGCGGTTCAATTCCGGCGGCTTGTAGAAAGCGTTCGATGATGGACCACCAATCGAGCGAATCTTGCAGCCGTTCGATTTCGTTCGCCGCAGCAAACATAATGTTTGCCTGAGCTGCATGTGTTTGGTCATTGGCACATTTGCGCAGTTTATTGATTATGTCAGTTGTTTTCATCACTTTCCTCCCACGCCGCCTCAGCAGCTTCTTTGTCATCTGCGAATGTAAGCGCCACTAAATGTGCTTTAACACATGATTCTTTACTGAGTGGTTCAATTGCTGCCTTTGGCAACTTGTTCACGATTGTCCACAATCTCTCAATCTCGGCTTCTAGAGCATGTACATACTCATCTCGAAAAGCATCAGTCCCAGCATCATTTTTGTGGATAACAAATGTTTTTGGTTTAGTGTAGTTCATCACTTCTCCTTTGCCACTTCGGAGGCCATTCCATCCATGGGTCTGCCAGCAGCCACCCATGTGTCAATTGCCAATGTAAGTGCTTTTAGTGGGGTGTCAGATTCTTCCCAGTAGCAACCACTAGCATTGACGTGGGCACGCCACACGTCTCCTCGCAAATATATGCTCGGAAAACATCCTTGGTTTTTAGCCATAATAGCTTTTCGTTAAGTTTCATCACTTACTCCTCGCCGCTTCGGCGGCTGCTTGGGTTTCAAAAATTTTTACCTCTTTGTCTTCTTTAGAAACAATAATGTAAATTGCAGGAAACTTACGCATTGGTATTAGTTCCACTACTTCACCAAGACAACACATTGCAGCCAACTCTTCGATGGTCTCTGCTGTTTCGCCGGATTCGGGTTCGACGTAATGTGTTGGTCTTTGCAGCCGCTCAATCTCGTTCGCCAGCAAAACATTTTCGGCTTGCAACTGCTCCATCTTAGCCGCCGATTCTCGGCATGTTTGTGCCGCGGTTGATATGATTTCCTGTCTGTAAGTAGCAGAATTTGAAAGGTCAATTAGGTGGAAAAGACGCCCGATTGAATTTAGCAATTTTTCTGGAAGATTGTTATCACTCATCACGCTTTCCTCCCATTTCCTACACATACTGGGCATGGTTCCATACCATGCCCGTTGTTGACAATACAGCGATCATCGCAGCGTGAGCATGTTGGCTTAATGTCTCCAGCCCATTGATTGTGCCGTCTCATTTTAATTACCAATTCACTGTAAGTCCCTTGTGCTCGGGCAAAAACAGCACAGTCAGTGCATATTCCACTACTGTTGTTCTTATGTATGGGTGATACGTTACAAACCCCACACCTTCTGTTATAGGCATCTGTTAGTGGGGGTTTTGTTGCATCTTGGCTCTTTAGTATCTGCTGTAGAAGATCGGTGCACTCTGCTTTGGTAATGCCATCATTTAGAGAGCCATGCAGTAACGATTTCAAAACCATTGTTTTTTGTTGTTCAGTCATATCCTATTTTCTCGGAAGTTAGAAATCCTGGTATGTCTTTTTTCTTATCAAACTCAATAAGATTGTGTCTGCTTTCGTTCGCCTCTTTCCTACTATTATATGGGCCCACTGGACCATATTCCTCGTCACCATCCATGAGTCCCAATATCCACCAACGCTTTCCCAACTTCTTTACTGTCAGCATTGTAATACCTCTTTGATTTCAGAGAATGTATCAACTATTCGTGCAACAGTCCAACCAGACTCTTTCAGTTTGCACACCAAACCACTTTTGATGCAATCAATCATCTCTGTACTGAGTGTTTCTTCAATTACATTGAGATCCCACAAGATACTAAGTAATTGTTTTGCGTCTTTCGAAACCTCAAACAGAAAACGGTCAAGTTCAAATTGAGGTTTCGATTCAAAGATGGATAAATCAATAGCTGTTGTGTATTTGTTACTACAAATCTTTGCACTCACAAGTCTTGTGAGACGGCCCAATGCAGACCAATACACCCATGTACTAAAGGAAGCTATCTCCTTAGGGTTGTACGTTTCATAGGCATCCACAAACCCCTCATTAGCAGCACCCATGTAATCTTCCCACTCCCCTCCATATCGTTTGCAAAACGACCATGACATCTTGTAGAGCATTCGCTCTACTTCTCTGTAGGTATCTTCTTTAGCAACAGCTGTACACATTTTGTTCTCCTAACTCTTTAATAAGTACTTGAATCTTCGAACGAGGGATCCCTTCTCTAGAATTCTGTTGATAAGAATCCTCCTGGCTTGTGACTCAGAATGAGCCATGACCCTCATTTTGACGGTAGAATCTGCATCAGTGGTTTTGCCCGTTTTGTAGACCACCACTGATGCAGAGAATAGAGATTTCATATGGAATTCCTTTCCTAGAATTGAGACATTATAATGTCTTGCTTTGATTTGGTCAAGGTATTATCAAAGCAAGGCAATTAACTTCTCAATGAGATTGGGCAATACAAACACCACAAAAGCCAGTACACTAGTGGCGATTGTCATTGCTAGAAACTTCTTCGGTTCAAACAAATCGTCGTACATCTTTTTAACTCCTGTGAAAAAGTAAAAGGGATAGGACACACTCCCGTTCCATTGTTATAATCTACTCCTCAAAATCGAAGGAGCGACGGGGGCAGGCAACGATCATCGATTTGAGTTTGTCGCTGATTACACTCATTTCCTTCTTGACTTTGGACCTGACAGAGTCAATATCCCGCAGGTCGCTCTGTTTGTTTCCCTTAAGCAGCAGACGTGCTTTGTTAGCCAACTCCTCGAGTTCAGTATCCTCGAGGATGTTCTTTTTGGGCAGCATTTCCAACCACTCGTTGAACGCATCGAGCGTATCCTTGCGAACAGCAGCCTTTCGACCATCTTTGCGTTCCCCAAGCATGATTTGAAGTTTGTCAACCAATTCAAGCATGCCCATTCTCAAAGTTGACTGGATGTCATCGATGGCGCTTTGAATCTCTTTTGATTGGTCAACACCAGAGACGTTTCCAAACTTAACAAACATACGGGAAACCCAGAAACGGGACCGCATCTCTTTTGCAGTTGGGTAGTTGGCTTCATTGAACTGAGACTTGAGTTGTTTCTTCGACTCACTTATGAGAGTAGGATACTCAGCGACGAAAGCATCAGCCAGTTTGTTATACGCTTCAGTTTGCTGGTCCAGCTTCAAAATCACCTCATCGATCATGGACTTCGGTAGCAAGAACGTACCATGACGCAGGGGCGAAGGCAGGGCTCTCTTTTGGACCCATTCCTTGGTTTTCCATTGGATCTGTTGCATGGCCTTGTAGTTCTCTGATCGGAAGATCTTCTTACTAAGGTTCAGCCGGCCACGATTTGCGTCCGTCTCAATCTCATTGATGTCCCCGATACGAGAGTCTCCAGCCATGTGGAAGGTGACGCTCAGACAAACTGTCTTTTCAAATAACTTACTCATTTCGATTCTCCTTGTTAACGTTGTTAAAAGTTGTGTAAATTTAGTTGAGGTTGCTGCTGACGGCCCGCTTTGTTTTGCCGGTTTCGACCGGGAGTTTGTACATGCCCTCGCTGGATGCTGATATGTAGCGTCCCGAGGCTTCCCTTTGCAGTTTCTCGATTCGAGTAGGATCCGCTTTTGCTACAGGTACGATGAACTTAGCTGCTTCTTTGAGGCTGACTCCCCGTTCCCAAGCGCCTTGGCAGCAGGCTCGTATCTCAGCCCCTGTCCAACCACGATGGTCGGGAAGTTTATCGTTTGTATCGGGAAGCAGTTTTGAGAGGTAATAGTTCCAGATTACTTCTCGTTCCTCGCCGTCGGGCAGATCAAAAAAGAATGTGCCCGCTGTGAAACGTCGTCGCAACTCAGGGGGCAGGTTGGCTATTTTGTTACAGGTGGCAACGAATAGCGGTTTGTCGTTGCTGACTGCTGTAACGACTTTCATCGCCTCACGGATGCGCTGCTCGGACGAACCCACTAGGGAACTCTTCATTGCGTTAACGTCCAGAGCAATGGTGGGGATTCCAACCTCAGCTCCGATACTCTTTGCGACCATTGATTTACCGGCTCCTGGATGTCCAATGAAGATCATTCCAGAGACGTTATGGTCTTGCATGTATGTGAGTAGAACTTGGAGAAACCCTTGACTAACACCAGAGCTATCTCCAGTTCCTTCTGTTGCCCCAGCTAGCAGCTTCTCGATTTCGTCGATGAAGACGACCGCCCCATACTTTTTGCGACCGTTGATAAGTGATTGACAGTAGTTTTTGACGTTGCTGAGTCCCCCGATATCATCGAATGACTCACCTCCCCGCCAGCAGCTCAAACCAGGCGTTTCTTCGATCATCGAGCGTTTGATGTCCCAGAGAAGATCGAGGTCGATTCCCTTTGCTCTGATGGCCATGGACACTGCTTGCTCCGCAGCAAAAGCAGAGAGTCCGGAAACTGCGTCTACTGCTTTTTGAATTGTTGAGTTGGGGGTGGGTTTTCGTTTGTCCTCCCCTGCAGATAGAGTAGCATCTGTATCCAGTGACTGTACGATATCGAAAAGTTCCTCATTACTGGGAAGTTCTTCCTCGAGGCAGACGATGTCGCCTTCCAACTCGGGAGGCACAGTCGAATTCCTCGCCAAGAGAATGAGAGTTCTACCATCTGTTTTGTATTCATCTCGGAGGTTCCAGACACCCTGAATCCAGGGCAGACCTGCCGCTTCAGCCACTTTGTTAGCGTTCATTACAAAGAGAATAGTCTTCTCAGGCAGTTTAGGTGCTTCGTCCAGAAGACCAAGAGGATTACCAATTGTATCGTCTGAGTTAATTTGGGAGAGGGCTTCTTGCCCTTTCTCGTTTGCCGGACGAGCACCTCTCTGTACGTCCCAAACCACAATGGGGCAACTGTTAATGTCACTTACAACAGATCGAATAGTGGCCGCCGCATCTGGTGTACCAATAGAAACTAGAGGCACCGCTGCCCGACGCACGTGTTTAAGTCTCTCGATAAGTTTCATTACTTGTTCTCCGTTTGGTTTGTAGATGTTTCCCCGATAACATCAATTATATAGTATTACTCCATAACCTGTCAATATCAAAACACATAAAATGTGCTGTATTTTCTATACACACTCCCAGGGATGTACTATTGCTCCTCCTCCTTTTGCCACCCTTGCTGCTTTAGGGTGGTAGTCCGGTAAGTAAAGAGCATCAAATTCATCCCCTTTTGGATACACACCCATGTTACTCAGTTGGACCACAGCTGGGTCTCCAGAAAGGTACCAGATTGGAAACGTCCTTCCCTTTTTTGTGAGTTGCTCGTTTATGGATTCCAACTGCAATATCTGTGACTCAGACAAAGCATGCCACACTTCCCCACTGGAGAGCATTTCAAATAATTTGTTTCCAATAGAGTGCATGCTTGCGACTATTTCTTTGTGGATTCTTTCTTTGTTGTTTGCAGTGGCAATCTCATCTTCACTTAACTTCGATTCCACTCCTGAGGTAAACCCAGCTTCATAGCAAATAACAAACAAATCTCGTAGTCTCTCAATTTCTTCTAATGAAATAACTGGGTTGGTGAAAACTGAAGCACTTACATAACAACCCACTTCTAAAGCATCCTGAATCTCCGTTTTGTTACCCTTGAACTTGTTTGCTTTTTCTATTAGATTTCGTACAGACTTCTTGTACTTTTCTTGGGCTTGCTTATATGTCTGTGTTTGAGGATTCTTGCCATCCTCGGTATTAAAGCTTACCATTTTAGTTCTCCTTTACCTCTGGTATAAACATACTGGGAAGATCGTTTACTATATTTTTCTGACTGTTGATTCTTGTAGTAAGGTTTTCCACCTTGCTCACTTTCTTGAAACGCTTGTTGCCGGTTAAGAAGGAAGCTTCTGCTGAAGCAACTGCCATAGCTTCATCCTGACTCAGTGCGTTAACAAGAACGGCATTTCCATCTGTAAACCATACTCTGTATGTATTCATTTCATTTCTCCTTAGTGTTTAGTGTGTATGGAAGGTTTTACCGTGGTCGTGCGAGTGTTGGTGGTGCTTGGCATGGCTGTGCTTTTCTTTTACAGCCACTTCGCCACCCATGATCTCGCCCAGGTACTTGATAAAGTCGTCCGCTTGCTTGTGGACTTCTGGGCTGAAGTCGTCTGTGTTGATACTGAGGGTTCCATCCTCGAGAATTTTTATATCGAATGCGTTCTTTGGCATGTTACCACTTTACCTTGTTGACTGTGATGTTGTTGCCTTGGGTTTTGGTTGTCCAGGCGAACTTCTTTGCCGCTACTTTGATGGCCTCACGGCTGTAGGCTTGTTTGAGTTTGTTGACTGAAGCTTGGTAGTAATCTGCGAATACTGCTGTGCCCTTGGCAAGGTCGATTACTATGCTTCCCTGGTTGATACTGACTGTGTTCCCTTGCACTGTATGATTGTAGCCAAGGGAATCAATCGCTTTGAGTAGCACTGCCGAGTTACCGGCTTTGAACTCGACGCTAATGATTCTTTCCTCGTAGCAAGGCATTTTATTTCTCCTTTGAAAGATGTCCAAGCTTCTGAGCACCATACCCAGAAGCTTGGAACGTTTGGTGTTTACTTGCTGGCCGCTTCCAAAAGCTGTTGCTTGGAAGGCTTGTGGTGGCCCACAAGATCATCACTGCCTTTCTTGTGCTTGGACTTCTTTGCTGTGCCCCCAGTGGACTTACCCACGATAGAGTTGTAATGTTTCCACTCATCGGGGAGCCAATATGTCTTCCCTGTGTAGGACTGGTAGTTAAGAATCGCGATTCTTAAATCTGTTGCCTTCTCAGCAACGGCCTTCTCCAAGGCAAACATCTTCAACCAATCCATCCTCTTGGCAACATCCCAAACACTGAGTATCTCCTCTGTGACCTCACCTTCTAGAACGAAGCTGGTTGATCTCTCCAGGTCCACCAACCCCCTCCATTCGTAGTAAGCACGGCCGACTATCTGTCGTAGCAGATTCTCCTGCAAATAAGTATCCCTCTCATCCATCATCCGATTGAGTGTGAATTGCTCTCCCTTCCACTGAAAACCACGCAACTCCTCCAACATTGCATGATACTTCCCATATCTGATAGAGGCCCGTATCTTGGATACTTGCCGGGGAGTGAGAACAAAGCTACTACTGAGTAGCTTACAAACATCGGCACGACTGATGGGTAACTGAATAACATCTAAAGCGTTCATTGTATAGTTCCTTTCTGGAATCAATTGAACAGTAAAACAGTAAAACTAACGTAAGCCCCTACGCTTAAACTCCTCGACAATTTCTTCGTCGTAGATTCTGTTTCTGTAATTCAGCAGCCACTAAGTTACGAAACGACAAGAATTCCCTCTCCCAAACAAAGGTGCTTTCTTGTACTCTAATCAACTCACCTGTATCTGATACACGTAAGCAAACACCAGAACTCCAGGGGTTCTTCACACTTCCTTCTGGATTCTTCTGCACCAGTATATCACCTGGTTGTAGTTCTTGTTCGCCATCGTTTAGAAATCTTCCTTCGAAAGCAAACCCATTTGACTTCGACAGATCACACCCAGTGACCAGTTTGGTCCAACCAGAACGTCTGCCAGAATTAGTATGGTTTTCAATTTTGACGATCATTCTCAGTTCTCCTTGTTTAGTATTGTTTGTTTTCTGCACCATGCAGGCACATCCTCTCAAGCTACAATAGCAAGAGAAGACGTGTTTGGACGGTGACTAACCAATCTATCACTCACTGGCCTACGGGAGTGACAGGACTTGTTTTGAGGGGCGTTATGCTACCTGTTTTTGACTCTTGGCCAGACTGCAATGGCCGCTTTCAGATATTTTGTTTCCTTATTAGGTCCATTTCCCCCTGCCCTACATTATATTATAGGGTTTTTGTCTATATTGTCAATAGGGAAAATGTGAAACTAGTAGGAAAACACGAAACTTTTCGAAGTATTTTTAGAACCACTTAGTGGTTTGAACGGATTCGAAGTAGAAACGATCGATTTGCAACACAGAAGCTATTCGATCAAGGGTTTTGCGACCGGGCAATAACTTTCCTGTTTCATAGAATGAGATTGTTTCTTGTGTAGTATGCAATTTGTTGGCTAACACCTCTTGTGTAAATCCACGATTTTTTCGAGCAGCGGCTAGTCTTGGCCCAAAGTGTTTCTTGAAGTCCTCAAAATTGAGAAGAATTGAGTGTAACCTATACATTGTTGTACCACCTGCGCTCTAAGTTTGTACCTTCATAGAATCTGTTCAAGACTAACACTTCTTGTTGTAGCACTTGTGCCTGTAATTTTCTGTCCCAGACAATTCGCATGTCAATTGAGTTGTGCCTCTCCATACACCTGAGCTCATTCTCTGGGGGCACTTGCTCATTATAACCCAACTCATTTAGTAGGAGCATAAAGTCTTCAATTAGAGTCTCTGTTCTTCCAATGAAATCACAGAATTCACCCCCCTCTGGACCCACATATTGTTCTACCAACCTAGTATACCAACATGGTCTGTTTTTCAACATTCTGCACACCCAGTCGTTAAAACCACTGGCCCGCCTATACTGCATAACAGCGGTTCTGTGGGGATGCCATCTCCAACGCTTCCTTATCAATCGGGAGTAATTCTTTCGACTCATCCACTTCCACACCGACTCGTAATATGCAATTGGATGTCGAACAAAGGCAAAGACAAAGTTAACCTTGGCCATGTCCTTTCTGCTCATGTGGGATAACAGACAGTGTTTCTTTGGATAGAACTCAGGTTGTTTTTTTACCCACCTACTGCTCCGTATTTCAGTCTTATCCAACGCCCTCTCAAACCAGGTGCCACCAGTCCTGGGTATGTGCAGCATCAACGCTTTTTTCTCTACAAGGAATCGCACCATTATTGATAACTTGTCTCCGAGTGTCTTATTCTAAAAACACCATCTAAATCCACCGGTAAAATGGTTCCCACTGAGCGGCAGAAACTTCTATATGCTATGTCATCCCTGAAGTCACCAAACGGTATTTTCACTGGTTTCTGCCATTTACTGTTTGGAACATAACCATGCTCCCGAGCAAAATCACCTCTGACTATTTGTACACCCCCAATTGCTTTGTAATAAATCTTCTCGTCGTAATCCCTCACTTGCATATGTGGAGTGAATGGGGGGCGGTTCAATGGATCTGGTGTGAGTATACTGGAGTAGTATTTTAGGGTCTTATCGCCCACTTCATGGCTTTTACTTATTTGTATTTTTCCGGGAAATACCATGGTGGTGTTGTTGTTCCACTCTATTGACAGTAGATCATTGGTCACAGTAGCCCCAAACCAATAGTCAACATCGGCGAACCACACAATATCTGCATCAGTGTTCTTAGCAGCCATGTTTCTACCTATCGAACGCCTGCCCAATTGATCTACTGGTAGATGTTGCTTGACCAACTCTAGATTCTTTCGCCGTTTGTCATCCTCAAACAGATTTAATACGTGTGCTGTTTGTAAATCTTCTTGGTTGTAGAATACTGTTACCTTAATGTTGTTGTTGCTCGTATTCGCGGCATTAGCCAACGACGACAACTGCAAGTATAGGGCAGTTGCGAAGTGGGTCAATTTTGTTGCATAGCAGTGAGTAACAAACTCCACCTTACCAGTAATCATATCTATCAAATAACTCCTTCTCACTCATCTTAAACTTGTTCTTAACCCACTCAGGAAGACTGGGCAATACCACAACAGGCCCTTTTAGACACCTTGCCAGGTTTAGTCTTATATCAAAAGAGGCCAACAACTCCAGGAGACACCATGGGCAATCTTCACTTCGATGAACAACATCCGCTTGAAAAGTATTGACCATACTTGTAAAGAGACCCGGTTTTTTGTCAGGCAACCACTCGAGAAAATCTACAAAACGAAAATACTCTTGGCATGTGTTCTGTGTCCAATATAGATAGGCCATTCTAAATGGGTTGCTTATCAGAGTCACTTTCAACTTACCGGGAATAGCTTCTGGTTTGGGAACTTCTTCAGTAACTGTTGCTGGAAATTCGAATCCTGCCATTCTTAGAGCACCTAGATACCAATCAGTATTGGTATAGGGGCAGCAACCAAATTGAAAAGGCCCAACGTCAATCATGGTTTTCTCCTAAACACCAGAATGTTTTTACTCTCGGTGTTGATTTCAATTTGAGCAAAACCCCTTGCTTGAAACTGTCTTATTATATAACTTCTGCTTTGGCAGTTGACATGCCTGTAACCCTTTTGTCCGGGAAGTCCCCAGGACATGATAATTCCCTTACGAGGAATTGAGCAAACGTTGTCAATCAGCACTTGCTCATACTTTCTAGATATGTGTTCCCCAACTTCAAAAAACAGTGCCCAATCGTATTCTTTTCTGAGTTTGTTTTTTAGGTTTGGAGTTGTCAGGTCGAGTCGTTTAATCAAGCCATTGGTAAATTCCTCTACGTCAGCAGCACCATCAATACCGTTTACACAAGACCATCCATCCGACCGTAACTTGGCTACGTACTTGCCTATGCCCGCACCCAGGTCTATTATTGGCTCTTCTACACCTATTATAGATGTTATAGCTTTGTATTTCTTCTCGTCAAAGCGAAAAGACCGCAGTTGGGAAGCCAAGGACTCATAACTACCGGTTTTGTTGTAAATTGAACAACACCAGATCAACATACCAGCAGACTGCACTAAAAGTCCATTGTGTTTTGCGAATTCATCCACTGCCCGCTTCACACCCATATACAAACCTTTCTTTTCCATTCGGCTGTCGTAGTCATGCCCCATTAGAATGCCACCATCCTTGACTTTGGGCATCCATAAGTAAAGATCATTCTTTACTTGCTTGTAAGTATGATCTGCATCTATGTAAACAAAATCCAATGATTGGTCTGCTATGTTCTGTACAGCCTGTTCTGACCGTGATACCACTATTGAGCGACGATTGACAAACGCACAAGTGGATTTGTACGCTGTGTGTATGGCTTTCTCAGCGGTCACTCGTCCCCAGATATTCTTATCCTCATAGGAATCGACCATATAGAGAAACAACTTGGGAAATCGTTGTAATAAGTAAGAAGAAAGACAACCTTCGCAAACCCCCACTTCACAGCCTACCAGGTATCTTCTGTTTATCTTCTGTATCAAATCACCTACTAGTAAGTTTGTTTTCTCACGTCTACTCATAGTACTTCAAAGCACTCCATGTATCTGTCTTTCCAGATAAAATTGACCTTGTCCCTATAGTCCTTGACGAACATTTCCAATCCCTGCTTGACGTGTCTTTTCTTTGTTACCTGATTTTCCACGTCATCAAACAACAACCATCCGCCAGGTTTAACCAATGGCAGACATTGCTCAGCATCGTCATATGCAGCATAGTCGTTGTGGTTTCCGTCAATCATACAGAGGTCTACTGAGTTTCTTGATATTCCCAACAAACCCCGGGAGTTCATAATTCGCAATACCTCAGCACTGTTGCCACGTACCAGAGAACCCTTGTAGACAACATGTTCTATTCCAGGCAGGCTGGCCCATGCTTTTCCAGCTGTACTTACGTTGTATAAAGCCCTAGACATGACCTGTTCCATAATATCCCCAGAGAGTTTGGTGGTAACCAACCATGGATCAATACCTACCGCCCGTGCATCTGGATGTGTAAGTACATACTGTAACATCCAGGTTAAGGACATGCCTTCAAACACACCAATTTCTAAGTAAGTAATTGGTTTGTTTTCCCATGTAGGAAGTACAAAGTTCCTAAAAGTATCCAGGTTCCTGTTAAGGAACCAGTTTCGAGTAAATTGGTATTTCTCTCTGTTTTTGATATCTTTTTCTCTCATTTTTCAATCTCCTTTTCCAAGTTCTGTTGGACTTTTTTCATCCAATTGTTATCAATCTTATCAATCCAGTTAGCAATACGACCAACGTTTGCTTCCACACAATGCTGAAACAGTGGCCACCAGAGTTCAAATCCACGCACACTCTTATCAGGACGTACATTGCTGTCTCCATGGTAGTGCATAACCACAACGTCTTCGTCCCGTAAATCCTTACACTGGAACTTCTTTATGGCACTATTATTGAAACGGCCCTTCTCCTCTATCACAGTTAGACCATCTTTGTCTACTAAATCATCAGCAGAGTAGAAAATAGGCAGCAGAGTGTGTAAAACAACTTCATCTGCAATAAACTCATTCTGTGCTATCTTCGTATATTTGTACCAGAATGGTAAGATTGCTGTATTCGTCCTAGCCGCCCAGACCCCACCATTCACACTAGGCCAAGGGCTGTTGAGACAACTGTCCACCGCCTGCTGGTTTATCTCTGGGTACTGCTTGAGCTTGTCAATCCTCTTGGAAGGAATGCCCTGATTGCTTTTCCAATCACAGAACTGCGTTGCCACAAAACCCTTCTTCTTAGCAGCAACAAACAACTTGTCAAGTTTTCCGTGTATCGTTGTATCAGCATCTAAGTAGAGAACTTTATCCACAGCTCCTTGTTGATCTTGTGCTAACTGGATCTTGTCCATAAATTGGGCATTCTTGGACTTATGGGCAGGTTCTCTATAACGAGGTTCAATTCTTAATCTTGGATCTTTTGCAATCTCTTCCACAATATCGATCGACTCAGACCAAGCATACACAAATACAGGACCATCGTAGTGGTCACGTAGTGTATAGAGTGAACAAACCAAGTAAGGAAGGTGTGCAGCACCTGACATCAAGTAGAAAATTCTTTCACTTCGCATCAAAATATCCTTTCTTAACACCCATGAATTCCAAAATAGTATAAGGACAACAACAGCAAGAGGCCTTGAATATATCTGGTCTAACGTATATTGCGTCATACTGGCCATTTCGTAAAGTGTGAATCCACTGACGATAGAAACCTTGCTGCGAGATAAACTCATGCAAGTCCACTGTAGAAGGCCAGCATGAAGAAGGTGGGTTGGGTGTCATCTCTATATTTATCACCTTGACCCGCTTGAGGAAATCCAAACCTCCTTGCATGGCTTTCAATTCGGAGCCTTCACAGTCCAACCACAGTAGAGCATTGTTACCCTCATACTCTACCTCTTTGTCCAACGTACTACAAGCCACTTCAAGTTCCTGGACATCCTCTATGTCCGCATTAAAGATTTCCAATGATGATCCGTCCTTGTGTCGTCTTTTTGAGAACAACTTGACAGTTCCACTTCTGTCGCTTATGGCCTTGTTTCGAATCTCTCCTGGATAGTCCTTGATTTTCTTAGCAGAATCTGGGTGTGCTTCAAAACCCAAGAATGTGGTGTTTGGCCACTCCCGCTTCATCAAACGGGACTTTTCACCCAAGATAATTTCAAACTCGTCACGCAGGGCATACACCTCTTCATGGAAGAAACCAATGCCCACTTGCACAACTAGTTCGGGTACCCAGTTGAGTTGCTCCATCATCAGACCAACAGCTATTCCCGATCTACGTAGGAACTTACTTGCCATTTCTACTATCCTCAAATCTGTACTTAAACAATTCAATTTCCTGCTCGTAAAACTTTGAAACCACCCTCTTAGATTCTGCTGTATAGTATCTGCTATAATGGAAATGTTGCGATCTGTTTACTACGGGCAAAGGCTCGTACTTTATACACATCAAATCACAAACCTCTTTCCAGTCCTCTCCCAGCCTTTCGAATCTGCCAATGTAGTTTACGCCTTCCTCTATCCAACTTGTCTGGGGAAGAGCATGATTAAAGTGGGGTTGGGAATTCCTGACTTTTAATCCTGTTAAATACTCACCATTTCCGATAACCCTACTTACAAAGATATCAAATGTTTCCAATAAACAGTTAGACTTGTAATTTTTCTTTCTACGAAAACCACAGTAGTATTTGTAAACAGAAACCAATCTATCCCAGGGATTTCGAACGAAGCAGAACTTGAACGAGTTGTCCCATACTCTTTTATTCATCAAACCTCGAGCAAAAACTTTTCTCATTGCTGCATGGTTGGTTGAAATAAACTCCACATCTTTGGGAATTGTTAGTACAGTGTCTCTGTTTTCGAATACCAGGTTAAAACTAGTATACCTAGACTCCATATACGTTCTAACTGACATACCACCAGTTCTGGGAATGTGTACAAGAATACTTCTATGCACGTTGCTGTTCCATAACTCTTTCTACTGCCAATCTGATGTTGTTGTCTGTGCACCAGTGCTCCCATCCTCTGGTCTTCATTTGCACCCTCTTTACAACACCTCCCAATAGAGTTGCTAAATACCACATATAGCCATCCTGCGACGGCACTGGCAGTTTTGAGTCTTCTGTACAAACAGAACAAAAGGCGGTAAAGGTAGTGGCAAAAAAGGCACACCAACTTATAATTCGCCTGTGTCCAAGTCTATCCGCACCAGGTTTTGGTATCAGATTTAGTGGTGGGTGGTTTTTTAGAACTTCATCCCTCCGAGACCATTCATCCAGAATCATCATCTGGTCGGCGGGCTTGGTAAACGACCATGGGTGTGATACAATAAGAGGACTGTCATCAAACCAACTTGGATCTATCCAATCATCCTGTCCAGTGGCAACTACATCAGTGTCTAGTTTCAACCAGTAACTTGTCTTTACATGCTGACCAGGTATATGAACAAATCCAGCCAGCATCTTATATCTTTGAGCATCATACCACTTGCTGTTGTCACCTTCATACGTAACACCAGCAGGTGGCCACGGTGTGATTGTAATATCTGGGTGGTTGATGGTGCGACTAACTTCAGAGTGAGTTAGCTGGTTACAATCATAGAACAACAGCATTGGTTGTTTCAATAATGAGGGCTTTGTTTTGATCCATGTTGGGTAGGTGAGCCTTAGTTGGTTTAGGTGTTTTCTATCCACCCCGCACACAAGGGTATAGTCGGTAAATACAGGCATGCTCAATCCCCAAACAACTCACTATAGCGCTTCAAGAACAAATCTTCGGCTCTATCAGATAGCAGAGGTTCGATTGTATAACCAAGTGCTTTGATTCCTGTTAGTCCTGGCCATGGTATGTTTACTTCCATCAGATCTCGTTTTTCTGTTGCTAGGAGTTGTTTATCAGCTACTAAAACTGTCTTTTTCTCTATCTCCCGTAGTTTACGAAGACCAAGTTTCTGCCCAATTGCCTCCAGCATTCTCAACTCCAGAAACAGGTGCTCTCCTGATTTTATGGGACTGGGAATGTCGCCCATGTAAGCCTCTGGGGCATCATGTAGCAAACCCCACTGTGCCAGTAGCTTGCACTGTTTATCACAATACTCTTTACCATCCCCCAACAGATTTGACACTAGTACAGAGTGTTGTGCAATCGAGTAGAACTGCTTGCAATGACCATTGAATCTACAGAGGTTGGATAGTGAGTGAGCAATGTCACGTATGTCGATATCGTACCATTCATCAGCAAAAGGTCGAAATATCCTGCCCGTATGTGTCTGTATACTGGGTTGATAGTCAAATAGCATCTATTTACTCCTTTCAAATTACCAAGTAATGCCCAGTGAATTATTCCCTTCCATGAGACAACAAATAAAACCATCTTCTTTGAGTTTCTCCATTACCATCTCAGATAATTGTTGACAAGGAAAGGTTCCAATCAAAAAGCAATTTGTTAACGTTGTAGCACAAAAACCTTTTCCAGCTGCTTTCTCTATTTCTTTCTGTGCTTCTGCTAAGATTTCTCTTGCCCGTAATTGAAGCTCTTTTCTCTGTTGCTCTGAGCACTTTATGGTAATCTCTCTAGCTTCTTTGGCATTCACATTTATTCTCCTCACTAGTTAAACCCATACAAACGACATTTATGGGTGGTAGGTTTTTTTCATCCGCTGTTTTGATTATTTCCTGTACCAATTTCAAGTCTTTTACTTGATCATAGACTTCAACCACTGCACTTAACCCAAAACGGGATGTACTTACTATCTTTCGTAGTCCTTCTTTTACTTCTTTTTCGTAATTATAAAATTTGAGGAAGGCCTCCCTAGTGTTCATTCTATTTTTCCTCCTATAGTACCATGTCTATCAATGTCTTGGGCATCAAGTGTAACCCAGTAAAGTTCAACTGCTGTTGTGTCTTCCACAGCAGCAAACTCATGTCTGGTTCCCGGGGGAACATCTGTCACCTGCCATGGTCCCAGAGTGGTAACATCAACTACTTTGTCATCCTGATATACTCGCACTTCAAGTTTACCAGAAATCACAACAAAACGATTCCACTTGTACCTATGACTATGACAGCTACACCTAAAACCTCTCTTCGCTTCTATTATATGGGTCTCAGTTGAATTGTGTGCAAATACCAACTGAGTCTTTCCCCAGATTTTTCCTTGTCTGGGTCCAATAGGTGGTATGTTATAAGTAGGGAGCATTTTATTTATCTACTAAGTGTCCACAGAAGAAAGAACTAACAACTAATGATATCAGAGGAAACACCTGGATCACCCCCATATTGTACTGCAGAATGAGTGTAGTAAATCCATAAAAGAGAAATGAGAGAAATAAGATTTGAAATGCCGTTCTTGCTTTCTTGGCAACTGGGGATACAGGCATCATACACCAGTGTGTAGGCTCTTTCATACAAGGAACATTGTCAGATACCCATTTCTTTTCTTCCACGTTCCAGATTGGGCATGACTCACTTCTGTACCACACAGGATCCCCATACTCGTCCTGTAGTATCTTTCCCATCCATACACACTTGCCGTTGGTAAAGAACACAACAAGATTAAGAGGGGGTAACTCTTCTTTACAGTTGATCCAATTGCTAACGAAGGGTTGAAAATCCGTTTTCATCTTTACTTCCTTGTAAATAGGGTTTTGTTAACTTGTTACCTTATTTTATAATGTACCATTTTATCTTACAAGATCAGTCTATGACTTTTCTTATTTGTATCGACTCCCCACAATCCAAGCACATTGCGGTAATGCCATCCCAACGTAAGTGCTCCGATTTGCAAGCATCACACTGGCCTTTCTCATACCAACCACACAAGTCCGGAACCTGCTCCACATCCGCAGTAGCCAACTCGATTGCTGTTTCGAATGATACGTGTGGAAATGCGCGAAGACCACTATTCTCACAACAGTTAAACAACTTCACACCAAACTTGTCAAATATACCATTCTCTTGCATTCGACACAGCCACCCATTTACCACCTCAAACTGTCTGTTGTTTGAATTACAACCCCCCTCACTCTTGCTCTGGTTGAATGAGTATACACCCGATGGTGTCATAAAGAAGTCCACTCCAACAAGGAAAATAGTCCTCGCTCCCATATAATAGAGTATCCGTAAACCCAGTAGCATGGTACATACTGTTTTCTGCTCTTTGGTCTTTTGCACTCCTACATCGTGGTTTCCCCAGCAGGCACCATCACTTAAGAAAAACCTCTCATCTGGCCATAACCAACTGAGTCGTTTGAATCCCCAGATGTTTGGACAATCGGTTACTTTCCGCTCTGACCTAGTAAAAACACCATTTCTCTTCTCCCGCAGTCGTTCCCTATTACCTGACATCTTGGGAGAGGGAACGAATTTCATCACGTGGGGGTCAAACCATATGGAGTTTGAGAACTTTAGTGGTGGATCAGAGCAAACAAACGCAGATGAACGAAATCTCGGGTGTGCGGCTGAGTTATTTACAGACAATGTAAAGATTCCCCGGTTATTGAGCAATTCTAGTGGTTGTGCTTTGGTAGAGGGGCCCCCTCCCACTAGAAACCCTATCCCACCAGCCAACAAGCCACGAAGGGCTGTGGTGGGGTTCTTTTTGCGATCTAGTATTAGTAGAGGATCTTCCCACTTTGTCAAAAACTGCGGGTCTTCCATCTCTAATCGCCCACCACACTTTTGCTCTTCTTTTTTGTTACAGGTTTTCTTTAGGTAGCACTCTGCAACAAACTCCCCAGTACCCTCTCCTTGGTACACACAATTGCTCATATCTCTACCATTTATCCTTTGGACATTTTTCGGTTTTCATACGTATCTTGTTAAGCAACGCAATTTTGCTCTTGTTGATCTTGCAACCACAAAACCTACAGGAACCGGTAGGTAGCATACCATCACAGACACTACACTTGTTATTGTATATCTCCTCAACTTCTTCCATAGATCTAGCAGGAAAACCTGCAAGAGTCCACCTCTTCACAGCATCAAGCCACTGTTTGGTTTTCTCCCAGGTGATACCATCTTCCTTGCTTTCATCACAAGGCTCTTGTACCTTATACTTTTCTTCATGCTCTTTTTTAGCTTGCAGTCCCAAGCAATCGGGTTGCTTTTCAAACAACTTTTCTACACTGTCACCAAACACGTCTATTAGTTGTTGCTTGGTCAACCCTATTTTCCGCCCACACACTGAGCACTGCCATGCTAGTAGACTGGGTAATGTTTCCTCTTGTATTTTATGCCACTTACACTTGCTCATATCTCTACCATTTATCCTTCGGACATTTCTCTGTAGCCATTCGTATTTTGTTCACCAACGCAATACTTTTATTCACTCTACAACGGCAAGCCTTGCAACGCCCTTTCAAATACTCTGTACACGTTTTGCAAATTTGTTCTTCAATATGCTTAGTAATATCTTTGTCACGTGTGGGAAAACCTGCCAACGACCATCCGATTAAAGCAGCTGTGTAATGAACAGCATCTTGCCATATTATCCCTAATTTTTCTGCCGCTTCTTCTACTAACTCTATATTGGGACTAGTGTTGTTATTTGAAGTAAAAGTTGTGTCTTGCACGTCACACTTTCTCCACAGATCAGTACAAATATCACTTCCACTTATATCCAGAAACCCGCACCGCACACACTTACATATCCCTTTCTGTTTCTGAAAATCACAAAGTAACATTTACAATATCTACCCATTTAGGAAGATTTTACAAACCACACCTGAAGGATCACAAGTACCAGCATTCCAACTTATTGTTAGAGTGTTCTCCCCACAAACCACATCTGCTTCCCAACGACCTAAAGTAACACAATACACTTGAGCATGCATATTATCACTTGTTTCCACATCCCCTGGAGTGCAATCTCCTGTGATAATAACATCAAAGTACAAAACACCTCCAGGCACACCACAGAATGTCGATCCCACTGAGAGTTGAAATTTATACCAATACTCCCAGGTCTCTCCTCCGTTTACATAGTCGCATGCTGTTTTATCATGAAAATAAGGGTAGTAGGTACCATTTACTAGAGAACAATCTGAAGGTGTGCCTCCCACACAAGTAGTCCAACCTGAAAAAGTAACGTATATGTATTTATTGCAAGGTGGAAACAATTCTCCGCTAGAAGTACTTGTATAACTAACACTTGATACACTCTGACTGCTTGCACTTGACAAAGATATACTGCTTGCACTTGATACACTCTGACTGCTTGCACTTGACAAAGATATACTGCTTGCACTTGATACACTCTGACTGCTTGCACTTGACAAAGATATACTGCTTGCACTTGATACACTCTGACTGCTTGCACTTGACAAAGATATACTGCTTGCACTTGACAAAGATATACTACTTTCAGAAACACTACTCGACATACTAGAAGTACTCAAGGCACTAACACTTGAACTACTCTTACTGGACTTGCTAGATACACTGGATTTGCTTGATTTGCTTGACTTACTGGAAACCGATATACTACTATAGGACATCGAGTTGGAACTCTCCAACGGTTGGTCATCACAGAAGCATGCATCATCTATTATAGTGGGGGCGTGGTTGTGTGCTGGGGTGATGGTCCAAGTCTCAATAAATGAAGTGGCCTCCCCCGGCCAGTATGTTTGTACACAAGGGAACTCAACTTGCTGTCCCACGTAAGAGCCATCAAACGGGGGTGTTGTTACTGTACACGCACAAGGCCCCACAAAGCCATATCCCATAATACCTGTAGAACACTCAGACATTTCTGGGTGAAAAGTCCAGATGGGAGGAAGATATAGTGTTGAACCATCAGAATACTCAATCCAAGTGTCTTCCCATACCCACCGACAGAACCCACAGTTTGGATTTATCTCATTGGTGTAGTAGCTGTACTCATAGGAGATTACTACTGTGAAGTTACGACCGTCTATTAAATTGTCTAGTAGAACACTAGATGAACTGTTTGAACTGGAAGATTCTGAAGACAAAGAACTATAAGATGATGAACTTGATTTAGAACTGCTGGATTTTTCAGATTCAGAAGTTACAGAAGAAGATTCTGACTTTGAACTTGAGCTGGAATGGCTGGATACACTGGAACTACTACTTTGAGATGAATAGCTGTGCTCCAAACTAGAACTAGATAATCTACTACTCTTTGATGTACTTGTTTGACTTTCAGAGCTCACACTGCTAGAAGACCATTCTGTAACAGGTGTATAGTAGAAATCAAAAGATCTACAGGAGCCAGATATATTGGCTGAATAATCATAGTTTCCTGGTCCCATAGTATTATTTAATCCGGTTATTCCCCACAAACACTCTTGCGTATTCTCATACTTTGCTGCTAGTATAACAGCTATGGGAGTGCAGATGGGGCCACCAGACTTGTCTAGGATCCAAGCTGAACTTCTGTCATAGTAAGGACCACCTACTGTTAGATCATCCCCGGTTGCCCCTGTCTTTCTCAGTGGTAGATAAAAAGTACCAAGTCTGTCAGAGAACTTCCATGGATATACCTCAGGCTCCCCGTAGTTCAAGCCATCTGCGTGGTTTCCTGTTATTTCTACCTTGAGACAGTTGGGTAGTGTTCCAGGAAGAAATACTTGGTCAGCTGCGGTTGACGTGACTCCTATGGCTCCATAAGAATAATATCCTTTTCGTAACGCCGACAGCTTTATACAATCTTCAGCATCAATTTTCTCTACTGTAATTACATCTATATTGACCCCATCTCCTCCTAGAGCGATATAATTACCAGGCAAGTGATAACTACTATCACCAAGACATGCTTCGATGGCATAGGGAACAGAACTTGTTGACAAATAACCATAGTCTGTGGAAGTGAGAAAAGAAGTTGTATTTCCCCGGAAGGCTGTTGCAATTAAATTTCCAGAACCATCACGCCACAAGTTCAAAGACAGAGTGTCCCCAGAATGTCTGACTACTTGGTCGCACAAACCACTGGGACCATATAATCGCATGTATCCCCAGGGTTTGGAGGTTACGGTCACTGTTGTACCCAGTGGAGGCAATGGATCTCCCCAACCCAAAGAAGGCGCTATTCCATGGTAGTCTGTATTAGTCCAGATCGTTGTTGTGGACCCACAGGGATCAGGAATAAATCGGTGCATATAGATATCTCTTCTTATCCCCCCTTCCCAAGAGATATCTACCAAACTCTCATAGTATGTCCTCAGTTGAAAACCGAATGTTATCTCATAACCCAGTATCAAGCCATAGAAAGCTGGATAACCTGGATCTGTTCCCATAGATACTTTCGAAATAACACCTGTATAAGAAAAAGAATCACCAGTGGGATAAGGTTCATACTCCAAACAGTACCCCGTACTTATATTCTCAGTACATCCAAAATATAAATGTACTGTATTCTGCTGCTTATCCCTGGGGAGAACCACTGTAATTTTGATGTTCTCGTCAAGAACAGGTGTTTTGACTTTGATTACACCTGTTCCACTTAAAAACTTGTGTTTTCTAGTAGGATTTAATAGCCGTTGCCCTTCATAAGTGCCCTCTATTTGTGGAAAATTATTGGGTCGTGTGTGAGAAGTTGTAAAAGAGGTGTTTCTACTTGCGGGTATTTCTAAATTTCTGTAGTCAGAAATAACATAGTACAACCACAGTGGTTTTCTGTAATAGTGTTTAGTCTCCTCATCCTGAAAATTATTGTTTGAATAAATGGCCCTCTGTAGAAAATTGAAATTTGATTGGTGGTGTCCCCAATGCCAATACTCTCCATAGTAAGTGGGAGCTATGTAGAAATCATTTACACTTACATCTACTACCAGATTGTTGCCACTAACAGAAACAACTTTGCACAACCCCGAAATACTTTGGTCAGTAAAGGCAACTGTGAGAATCTCACCAACTTCAAAATCATGTCCATCACATGACAACCAGCCATAGGGCCACTGAAACTGTAACACTGTGAATGTTTTGTAGTTGGTTAAAGTCAACTTGGTAGTCGTTCCAGGAACTGGCGAGAATCTGCAACTAACATATACTTCAGACCCAACAGGTGGCCAAAAGTGCCACTCAGAATCAGTTTCATACCAAGTGGGAGGACACTCTACATGGATCTCATCCTTGAAAGTCCCATCATTCTGATCTACATCCCTTTCTATCTCTACAAACCAACTGTAGTTAGAAAGTAGTCTTGTTTCATTGCTTTTGTTTACTTTCCATGGAAATCCTACATTGACCCAATTCTTCTCCGGGTACTCTTTCCATATCTTACCTCTTCTCTGCACATAATGACCATCTTCTAGTGCTATATCTACTGAGTTGTCTGGGTGTATATTTCTTATCTTTCCTTTGGACAAGTATCTGTCCGGTTTTAATTCAAAACCACCAATACGATTAGGATTATATCCATAGTACGAAGTTACTAATAATCTGTAATAGTAGTAAGTTTCGTAATAGAAGTAATCAGGTAAGAGTATCGTAACAAATTGACCATCGACCGACCATATGCGGGAGTACTCAGATCCCCAATAAGTCATCTGACTGTGTTCTTCGATGTCCTGGTAGTTTGTGTGTAGTATCTCACCTTTTCTCAAAAAATGGTTTTCAGTGCCCATATCAAGTGTTACAAGTATAGCACTCTCTGGGGTATAACTTGTCTCATTATATCTATTAAAAAAGTAGTGTAGAGGCTCAGCAGAAACTTCCCAACTAACAACCTTCGCAAAGTAAGTGTAAGAATTTACGTCCCACCAACGTGGTCCGATATTATACCCACCTCCACCCACAAGGGCTTGTGATTGCGTGCCCCAGACATACTCTTGCTTGGTATAGTAGACTTCCCCTGGGTAAGCTTCCACCAATCTCCAATTACCAGAAACCACTTCCCATTTCTGACCAGGATCCCATGCGCTTGTACCAAAAGAAAAGTTCTGCTCGGGATCGTAGTTTGAAAAAGCATCGTAGAATACAATTCCTGTATCCCCAGAACTTCTTTTTCCGGGAGGATTGAGAAACCAATCAGGTTGACTAGTCATACTTATGGCCCTGCATTTATGAGTACATAGCGATTGAAGGGCATATAGTACATAGCTAGTATATCAGTATAGGCTGATAGATGTAATCTGGAACTTCTATGGAAAAAATCGTACACCATAAATCTATCAGCTAATGTTCCTGCAATTGGACCAAGACTTTCACTCCAACCTGTGTAAGCAACGGCCAATGCTGAACTTCCTGATTGTAGAGACTCTTGAAGATTGGCCAGTACAAACTCACGGAAGTTTGTCATCACAGGAATGTATGCACCACGCTGAGAGTTGAACGATACATGTACATAAGAACCAATTGCTAGAGAGATGTTTATACCAGTAGCATCGATCGTCCACTCTTTATCAGTTGAGTTATTGACCTCTCCATTCAACCAAGCATTTAGCGTTGGCTTCCATTCCTCATCATCCTGTGAGTACCACAATCTATGCCCTTTGTAGAGACTTCCCCCCAAGCTCTGAGTTACCCGAAACGTCTCACTGGGCACAGAGGGTATATTTGAGATATGGTAATTACCTCCCATCTTCATGCCAGCTTGACCAGCACCAGACATCACTATACCCGAGAGCTTGGCGGCCTCAGAAAGCACATTCACATGTGCTGCCTCAAGAAAGTCTCCAGGTTTCTTCACTGGCAGATCTTTTGGTTCCATATCTCAACTCCAGATGTTATTGAAATCCACTTCCTCTACCAGTAACTTTCCCCTCTCAGATACCAATGGATTCCCAGTGCAAACTGCCCTCCAGCCTTTTCCCTTCACATAACAGTGGTTCCAGGTGACAAACACTGCTCCATCTGTATTGGTTGACCAAAATCCCTTCTCCTTAATCTTCATAGTAAGAGAAAGTAGAGGATATCTCACATCTTCCGTGTCATACGTAAACTCTTCTCTTGTTGAGTATCCTTCCAACAACAGTGTTCTGGGCAGTTTGGTCCCATGGAAGATATCAACCGACTTACTATTGATACACCCAATAGTAGCATCTAACTTGGGAGCCAGTGTATTGTAGAAGTATTCGTATGGAATTTGTGGCCATGTAACTGACCATTCTTTCACTGGGGAGACGATGGTTTGTGTTGTATCTGGTGAGTCTATTTCTGTTGCAGCTTCTGTTGTTACCCACTTGTCAAGACTTGCATTGTAAGTGTTATCGTACCAGTAGTATCTACCCACGAGGTTGTCACAAACATACTCACCACTAATGTCGCTGGAAATCTCCAGGAAGGTTCGGGGATCGTTAGGATCCGAATCTTGTGAGTTTTTCGTTTTGGACCGGGGCTTGTAACTCACAATGGCTTTTAGATATACCTCATAAGTACCGTCAGGTGCCGACGGGTCATGAGAGAATGGGTCGATCGGCTTTGTATCAGTAAAAGATTCAAACCTAATATCATCCACAATAAGCGAGGGAACCCCTGTGAAGTTGACCCGCGACAAATACTGAACACCCCCAAGTGCAGCAACAGGCTTGGGCAAGAACTCGTTGATAAAATCAGTCAGGTCTTCTGCCGCTATTAGATACTCTTCTGTAGCACTTGCTGATTCCCGAGAAACAGAGCCATAGCGTTTCAGCAACTTAACTTTAATACCACCTGCTGTTGATAGTCTCCACCTAGACTTGTCTATCACTTCAGAGCTCCTATCTGCATCCGTGTGTTTTTCTCGATCGAGGTCAACAAATTATTGGTTGCCTTGCTTTGTTCTACCAGCTTCTTCTGAGGATCATCTTTCTTCAGTAAAGCATCTTGTATCTGTCCAAAAAAGTCTGAAAAACCATAGCGACCAGCAGAAATGAGACTCTCTGGTTTTTTGGCTTTTGCCTTTTCTTTGAAATCTGCAACCTGTTTTGATAAAGAAGAAAACTCCTCAATATCCGCCTGGGTAACGAAGGGCTGTTTGCTGAACTCTCGTACTTGCTTTTCCCAGTCCTTTGTACCATTCTGTAGATCCCATAGCGTTTGTCTCAACCCTTCCAGTTGTTTAGTTGGTGCATACATGGGCGACTTCTCCCATTCCTCTTTGATTATTCTGCTTGCATCAGCAAACCCTAAACCAGCCCTTGTACATGCTTGTATCTTTGCTACCAATTCGTTGAACTGCCTAAGTGGAGAATCAGTAATGTCATAGATGAACTTACGTGCTTCGCCGAAAGGATTCTTTTCACCAAATAATGGTGTTAATTGCTGTGTCTTGTAGTACTGATCACTATGCTCATATGATGTTTTCCGCATTGAAGCAAACTCTCTTGCTGATTTATCACGGTATGCTTGCTGCATCTCTTGGACTTTTTGTTGTTGAGCAGTGCCTTCTCTCAATAGTTTTAACTGGTTTTCCAACTGTTGTGTTCGTTGTATTTGTAGTGCCACTTCAGATGCTGTGGTCATCCGTAGCTTGGCATACTCAACCTCCATCAATCTGGTATAAGCAGCAGCATTGGCAGGTTCCTCTGTTCTCCTCCTCTCTAGTTGTTTTAACTGCTCAAAAATAGCATCCCGTTCCTTACCTACATACTTGTAATCCACCATAGATTCTGTTTTCTTGCTACTCTCCCTACTGGCCATCTCTTTGGCTATTTCTTCTTCCAATTCCTTTATTCTCTTTAGTCTAGAAATCTCTTTGTCTAGTTGCAGTATTTGGAATTGTTCTTGTGTTTGCTGCTTTTCTGTTTTTGTTTCCTCTTCTTTTAATGTCCTCAACTCGTTTCTTTTGAGTATCAAATCATCTAACTGCGTTTTTTGTTTCTCCAGAGCATTATTTTCTTCATTGGTGGACCCTTGCATAAAATCCCATACTTTTTTAATTCCCCATATGGCTGCTGTAATCAAAGCCAATACTACCAGGAACTTGGCAGCGGCAGCGGCTCCCCCTACCAGCAATGCACGAATACCAACACCAATTCCTGCACCCGAAGATGCCCCCAAACCTTGCCCCAGTGCAGACTGTGCCCTTGCAGTCGCAGCGGCTTCCTCAGCAGCTGCAGCCATGGAGGCAGCAACAGCAACACCCTTCCAAGCTACACCTAATGCTGTTACAACAGAGACAGCAAGGAATACATTACCCACCAATTCCTTGTGCTCTTCGATGAATCCACGAAGAAACTCCGCCCCTTGTATCATTACAGCTACCACAGACTTGGCAGCTGGAGCAACAGTCTCCCCCATGTACCGAACAATAATTCCCAAAGCATCCTTCCAAGTGCTCCACAATCCCAACAAGGACTGGGATTGCTTTTCCATTAAGTTGGCAAATCTACCCCCTTCACTGCTGAGCATTCTTAAAATGTTTTTCAAATCCTCAAAAGAAACTTTCCCCTTGGAAAGCATTTCTTGCGCTGCTTGTGTAGTTACACCATAATACTTGGCGAGATCTTGTAACGACAAGACACCCCGAGTACTCAACTGTCTAAAGTCTTGAGTGAGTAGCTTACCAACACCACGAACTTGGTTGAATACCAGAGCAAGAAAACCAAAGGGTGTGCTTGTACCAGAAGCAGCATTACCCAAGAGATTCAAAGAATCCATCAAATCATCACCACGCTCTCCAAACTGTATCAATCCTCTTGCAGCTTGGAGAATTTCAGGCATTTCAAATGGCGTTTTTGCTGCGAAGTCAGTAAGATCTGCAAGTGTTTCTTTAGTTGCTTTGGCACTTCCCAACATTGTGTCAAAAGCAATGGTAGTTTGTTCAAACTGGCCGGCTGCCATCAGGGCCTTTCGCAGTGTAACTAATGAAGCCGCTGCTGCTGCGAACGGGGCAATCAAAGAACTCACTGAGTAAGACATAGCATCTACTGCTTGCTCAGTTTCCCGCCGACCCTCGTTCAAATCGGTTCTTAATCCCGTACAATCGCCACGCACACGTATCCAAGCTCTACCAAGTTCAAGACCCATGTCTGCGTCTCCTTCCACCCTTCTTTTCTCGCTTTTCCTTTTCCTTTTGCTCCTGCTCTTCCCTCAATCTGCTGGCCAAAGACTTACCCACTATCTTTGCCTTCATCTTTGTACCGTCTGCCGCAATACCTGAAATAAAACCATTGTGGTTGGCCATTGTGGACACGCCTACTGGAGAGTCTGTTCTAACTCTACCACGTATCCCTCTAAGATTTTTCCTGTCGGTCAACAACATAAAGACTTGATCCAGAGACATTGCAGATACTTCTTCTAGGCTCTTTCCTTTCCCTCCATACCAAGGATCGTCGCACAGTATTTGAATCTCTCTCGGACCTATGCCGTAAAGCAAACCGATGGGCAGTTCTCTAGGCTCACCATCCTCTTCTTCTGGTGTGGTGAGCCCTATCCATTTTTTAAGTCGGGTGAGCTAATCCTTTCAAGTTCCCTACTAACTTCTGCTAGCAAAGCGGGATCTTCTGACATCTTCTGCATGACTTCTTCCTTGGTAACTCCATACTTACGGAAACACAACCACACAAAACTAATTGAGCCATCAAACGATCCAGTCGCCCACCAACCCACATAAGGAATCTTCAATGGTTGAATGGATCGCCCTGTTAGTTTCTTGTACTGCTCCACTGTCAGATTCTTCTGGTCCAGTAAAGTTACAGTCAATGCTCTCGCCCGGGCATCCATTAGAGCTGATTGGTCTAGCGAAAATGCCTCAGCCAAATATCTCTTTAGCTCATCTGTAACCTTAACCGATGTTGCATCAAACGCTTGTTTTGGAGGAAGATCGCTGACGTCCCACTTGGCAGCCATCTCCACCTTGTCCAAGTATATGTGTATACCGTTAGGCAGATCTTTTGTTTGTTCTCGCCATACCCTCAGGTAGTCTTGTCGGTACTGGTTAATGCAAATCCGTTCAGCCTCTGCCAGTTCTACAAGTGACAGGGGTCGAACGGAGCATTCTTTTTTGCCAAACTTAATCGTTAGTGGGCTAGGCGCTTTCAACGCCCTAGCTGTATCTTCTGACATAGTTCTTCTCCTTTTAGTCAGGTGGTGATATTAAGTGAGTTACGAAGGCAATGTACGGGATGTAGCACCTGATTGTCCGGGGTGATAGAACTTGCCATCAGCTCCCCAACTTGATGTCCATCCAATTACTTCACCTGTATCAACGTTTACTGTTAGACCGAAGTCGGTACAGATCGCACGAGGGAAGTCCCAGTATAGTGCGGAGGCGTTCAACCACAACACAGCAATCGCAATATCATCAATATCAAACAGATCGTATACCTCATCATTGGTATCGAACTTGCCTTCTGTTGTAAATGTTGCGTCTTTTCTACCACCCAATCGGTTGGTGTAACCTTCCGAGTCACTGTCTCCCCACTCACTTGTGGAAGCCAACTTCTCGCTAACCGCCCATTGTGTGGTTCTGGCTACTTGTGTAGTACCTACTACAAACTTTCCAGTTTTTCCTGATAGAGTGTTTTCACCTGACATTGTGTATTTCCTTTCCTTCTAATTTCATATACCTAATGAAATGCTGCTGGAGGATTCGCTCTGTGACGAACTACTATTAGAGCTTGCCGACAATGAACTGGCAGACGACTTGCTACTAGTACTACTTGAAGACAAACTACTGCCTGACAAACTACTGCTAGAAGAACTCTTCGACGACTTGCTACTAAGAGAAGAAATGCTGGTAGATGCACTACTAGTAGATATACTACTGGTAGATATACTACTACTTGAAGAGCTTTCCGAACTGGTGGATATACTAGATACACTAGACGACGATGAGCTGCTACCACTTGTGGAAGATGTACTCATTGAAGAAGTGGAACTGCTGGATGAGGAGGATTCCTCATCATCACTTCTGCCCATAACATAAATTGAGTATGTTACAGAACCACCACTGGCTCTTAGTGTAATTCTACTATTGATTCCTTCAATATCAAAACCAGCTTCACTAACATCTGACTTGAATAGACACCCTTGCCCATGCAGAGCTCCTCCTGTGGCCACTGTGTGTGTCCCAATTCCTTGCCAACCCCTTGAGTTAGATGGGAGTATTTCCAACTGTCCAGAATCAGTAACAAGATTCTCATTTACGATAGCAATGGCTACTATCTCTTCTATCTCTAAATCAAGTCCCAAAGCATCTTTTCCATCACCGGCTCCTATGTCAACACCAGTAAAGTGGAAGAGATCAATTATTTCTTGTGTGGCATTAGCCAATACCCTGTTGCGACTCTCCCAGATACGATTGATCTGACTTGCACTAACCCCGTTCGTTAAGGTCTTGGTATAGTTTAGAGTGGGCTGTGTGATTGAAACAATGGCAGCATCATTTAGGGCATTCTGATAAGTACCTGAGAGTTTGACATTGATCTTTGGTCCTGATACGCTTCGTGTCATTTTATATACCCATTTTATTCAAAGTACTCAATGGTATTACTCAAAGCAGTTGCTGCTTGTCTGTGTAGATCAGCCGCTTTTTTATGAGCGGACTCAGCTTTTGCGTGTGCCAGTTTTTTCTTGGAATTCTTTGCTGCGGGATACTCTTCCACGTGTATCATCTCTGCTTGCTCATGTAATTCAGCAGCCTTGTTATGATATTTGCTGGCAATTTTGGGGTTATTGCCAGAAGAAGCTGCTTTTGTAGAGGCTTCCATAGCTTTGTTTGATAACTGTACCGCCCTACTATTATTTGTTTTTGAACTTAAATCCATAGCGGATTTAGAAGAATAGTAGCTACTTTTCTGTAAGGTTCTTCCCCTCTCAGTTGGTGCGTTAAACTTGGGAGGTGAACTGGAAGGCTTAACCACCAAACCAGTGTCCTCATCAATATCCATCAACTTGGGTGGTTTTTTTGCAGGTTTTCCTCCACCTCCAGTGCCTCCCCCTGTATCGGGTGCTAACTTAGGACCACCCGAGCCTCCTGTAGAGAATCTACCAGAGGAGTCGTGGTAAGGGTTGAACTTTATTCCCCTCAAAGTTTCTGCTGTTTCTTTGAGGACAGTGATAAGTGTTTGTTTCATATTCATTTTTACCCTGCTACTGGGACGTCAACCATGAAGATATAGTTTATATCCCATTGGTAAATCTGTTCGTCTACTTTTACCCCAAAGTCATTTTCAAAGTCAACAGTCACAAGATTCCCATTGTCCAAAGTGATTTCTGATGGCGCTTGGGTGGGGTGTCCACCAAAAACCTTCATTATTTCTTCCGCCAAATATACTGCTATCTCTTTTGCTGTTCGACTATCTCCAACAACTTCTTTTGCCAGTACACTAAACTTGTGTGTAACATTCCTGACTTCTCGGGTTCCCGAAGAAGCTGACATCCTTGCAACCCTACTGTTATCTGCAACTTCCATTACACAGTAAGGAAATGGTTGTCCCGGAGGAGCAATGCCTTCCCATAACAAAGGTGTCTCTCCTCCTAGCGCAGCAAAGACATCATTCAGCACGCTACCATTCCAGGCTTCTACTATTGCTGTCTGAAAGTCTGCTGATGCTACTACCACTTCTACTCCCGTACTATTGGGCCGTCAATCATCCTGCTGATTGTAAGTCGCTCTTCGTTTAGAGTCCTCAACAAGTATGAGCGATCCAGTAACTTGCTTGTTTCCAGAATCAATCCGTACTTCAAAGGAGTTCCAATGTAACCATCCACTATGTCACCAATTCCACGCACTTCGGAGAATATGGTCTTTCTCAACAGTGTTGTATCGGTTCTGGGGAACTCTCCTTTTTTGGATCGTTCTGTAACCCTTGTTTTTCCTCTTATTTGTTCTTTAACAACTGGAACACTTATGTTTCTAACCACTTTATCCCGCAAGTACTGTGTTGCTACATTGACCCGCTTTCGCAGGGTCATTCTTGTCTTTTCCATGACTTCGCTGATAAACCATTCTAATCTAGCTCCACTAGCTGCTTGATTTCTTCGTCTTCGTTCGTAAGCAGCTTGTACTTGCGGGGAAAATGGGCCCAAACTATCAACCACCTGTCTTTCGAAGATTATTGATATACTCAGGAACATCCTCTTCGAAGTGTGGTTGAGTATTGGGAACCCGACTACCCGGATTCAAAAGGAACTTGCCTGGGAGTTCATCAACGTCCTCAAGACTGATTTCTGGGCCACTAACCATCTTTACATGCTTTTCTTTCAATAGCCAAACGATTTCGCGGCACAGCGTCTTCATTCGATGAACATCCAACTCTCCTTTTCGTGGGGGAACACCACGGATCTTGTCAAACACAAGGGGACGATCATCTGACTTGAGTGCACTTTCTACTCGTCGGCACATATCCTCATCTGCGTGCAGAGGATCCGAAACCTCATACGTAAGGTTTGAGGGATTCACTGTCAAACGCATGCCGGGGATAGGGGGCAATGCTCCCAAATGGCGAGCCTGATCCTTGGGTATGACCGGCTCGTTGTTTTGACTCTGGTTGTTTACGATTGTTGTTCGACTAGCCGTGATTGCCGACCGCAACCGACAATTGGGTATGGCCTGTAACAACAGATCACTGTTACGTGGGTGATCTGCTTCGACGGTGAAAGGTGCAATAACGATTTCTTTTACTGCTGGCATTTTTATGTTCTCCTAATTGAGTTTGTTCTTCCTTGTAAATATCCATCTTGGGAGGCGAAGAACGGACCTCCCAAGATGGTTTGCGATGATGAGCACCATTGCTCACCGAAACAACTTTTGCTTAGGCCGGTGCTGAGGTTGTATAAGCAACACAGGCACCCCGTTCCATTTGACCACCATAACGAGCCATGGCGATAATGAGCATCTCATTACGACGCATAAGTGTATCGCCTTCGGTGCTGGTTCGAACGGTAAGTCCCTTACGACGATACATGCGGTAGCGGGCCATGATTGCGTAGAACGCATAGGTATTATCCATGCTCTCATTGATCTTATAGGGTCGTTCCATAAGAGAATAAGAGTCATAGTCCATACCAAACAGTCTACGAGCATCGGTGGTTCCCACTGCCAAAGCTCTTGCCCTCGCATAGGAAGTTTCGTTACCACAGAAGACTGCTGAAGACTTGACGGCAGCTCCGTGCTCGGCTTTGGCAACACCGAATCTCAGTGATTCATAATTACCTATGCTGGTAGCGCCGCCCCAAGCAACGCTAGTGGCACCTGTCTTGTTCATTATGCCTTCGGGTTGGGTGGTGCCATTGCCTGTAGCAATAACATCATCCAGATCTTCCAGCAATCTCTCACCGTACTGGGCAGTGATATGAGCACCGAAGTCAATCGGTGTGTCACTGAGGAAATCCAGTCCGAGGCGAATCGAACCTTCCCACCTGAAGATCGTGGTGTCGAAAGCAGTAATGTAGGAAGTAGTATCAAACAGGCTGATAGCGGTGTCATCAACACCACCCCAACTGCTAGTTACCGTTCCGGTAGCCACACCTTCAACCCGACGACCGCGATCCAAGGGTTTGACGGTAACCAAGGGGTACAACTCACCGTTGAGCAACGGGGCTTGGATCACCTGATCGTCAAACACGATAGGAGCCGCTTCTGTTCCACCACTGGTGGCATCGTCGATGAGGGCTTTGATACCTCCAGGATAACCTTGGCAGGTCTTTGTCTTTCCACCAACCGAGTCATCCCAATCTTCTTTCTCAGCCAAGTGGGCCAAGAGGGATTTCTCGTGTTCGGACAAGCGTTCCCACGCACGAATAGGAGATCCTGCCAATCGAGGTGTGACAGACAAGAGCTGGAACTTAGCCCAAACTCCTGCCAGTGCCTTATCGCAAGCACTGGGCCCGTTCATCGGGCGCCCAAGATTCTCCACAACCTGACCAGCAAGGACATGGGGCTTCATGTTTTTGGTGAACTGCGGATAAGTGAGGGATTTTCGAGTTCGGTCATAGGATTCGACTGCTTCCTTGACACGAATGTCAATAGCCTTTTCTTCCTCATTGACCTCGGAAACACCGCCCAACTCAACCATCATCTTCGCCATTTTGGAAAGTACTTTGGTTTCCTTGGTTTCCTTTTTGGTTTCCTTTGTTTCAGTCTTGGTTTCTTTGGTTTGAAGAGGCTCTTCCTTGGTTTCTTTCTTGGTTTCTTTGGTTTCCCCAGTACCCTCTTCCTTCGAAATCGCCTCGATGGCCTTCTCCAGGTTGTCTGCTAGGCGACCAAACTGCTTGGCAATGCCTTCAACCTCTTCGTCTTCCTCACTCTTTGTGAGTTCGACATACTTGTTGGCAGTAAGCTCACCTTCGACAAGTGCTTTGCTAATGGCCGCTTTGATAACAGTATCTTCAGCGTCAGCGGCAACATCCAAGTTGGCTTGTGCCCACTTCTTGAGTTTCTTTGTGATTAACATAGTAAATGTTCCTTTCACAGTTCATTTTAGAGACTTGAACCACTTTGTGGTTTCCGCTCGTCTGTCCACAGTTGACATAGCACTTAGGAGGGTTTCCATTTGCTGCCTGTCTTCTACTGTTGAATTCTTCAAGAAAACAACCTTTGCTTCCTCGATAGTAATTTCCTTTTCGGGTTCCGGCTCTGATCCCAGTGACTTGAGCACCTGTCCCAGACTGTTAAACGCCTTGCTTAACAAGGCCAAACAACTTCTACTAAGACCTTCCATCTTGGAAGCTTCTTTTATATCATCTCTAGCGTCCTGTATTTTGGTTTCATTTGCTCGGGATAGTGTTCTTCCTTGTTTTTGCGAGTTGAGTGTATTGAACAATTTCATTGATTTCTGTACGACATCAACTTTTAGCTCAACTTCTTTCTCCACTTCCTTGAGTTTGATCTTCCCATCAACATTCTCCCACTCGATACTGTAATACTTCTTCTGACCAGCTCTGAAGTCTTCAAATACAGCACGACCAGTAAAAGTAGCAATTAACCAAGCACTTTGACCAAACTTCTCATTGATTAACTTGGACAAACAAGAGGTTACTACTTCATAGCTATTGGGCAAGTCAATATAGGCTTTGCTAGAAACTTCAGGCATGTTTTTTGTTGTGATCTTTGCACTCTTGTCTGACTCTACTTGTGAGTCACTGGTGTTTTTCGTTTTGTTATTTGCTGCTTTGTCTGCATCGTCATTGGTTTCTTCTGATGCGGCGCCTTCTCTTCCTTCCTCATCTTGTTCAGTTCCTGACAAGTTCTCATCTTCTTTCTCCTTTTTAGTACCAATTACACCATGGTCGGCCAGCTTCTTCAAATCCTCAAAAGACTGGCATGTGAGCTCTTTTGTGGAATCCCCCACTGTTTCTCTATAGGTAATGCCTTGCATCTGCAGAGGTCGTTTTTCTCGAATGGATCTACCCACTGACTTCATTACAGGAGAAGTTAACTTACCCCCTTCAACCAGTGAGAGAATGATTTCCTCAGTTTCAGCACCCGGGTTTGCAGGAACGGAAACCAACGACTCCTCCATGATCTCAGCACGGTGGATCTCAAAGCCACCAGTTTCCTTACCACTGTGAGACTTTCGTTTTTGGAACTCAGTGGCTTTGAAACCATGACTGAAACGCCCCATTCCACTGTCGATCATCACAGCCGCATCATGGGATGTCTCGTTTATATCCACAATAGCAGAAATAACCCTCACACTCTTGTCGTCCTGTGAAACAGTGTGTACGTACTTACCGATAGGCATGGTGTGTACGTGTTGCCAGAGGAGGAGCATTTTCGGGTCGAGTTCCATGCCTTCGGAGTGAAGAATGTCTTTGTCCCGATCCTCTATAGAAGTTGTCAACTTGTGACGAAAGAGTATGAGGGTGTTTTTCGGTATTTTTACGTCTTTGAGACCTTTGAGCAGATCCTTGTATTTGTAAGTAGAATCTGCTTTAGCTTCCAAATCCATCTGGTCGTTGGAGTATACCAGAGTTTTAGCTGCTTTCTGAAGTATGTCATCAAAACTCACAGTTCTGGTTGAGAGCCTCTTATAGCAAACATCCAAACCAGCCACGTCAGCAAGGGTCTTTACGTAAGCGTCTGCTGTTGTAATTCCTCGACCAAAACTAGTGAGCTTTTCTTTCCGGTTTCGGATCTGACTTAACAGCCAATTGTTGTCCATGCTAACCGACTTCTCCTTCCACTGGGTATAACAAACTGCTGCTCGTTGTTTGTTGTCAGGATAATCTTCGTTCATTATACTGTTCGACATACAACGAGCTATAAAATCGTCTTTCTTCTCACCAGTATTGGGCTTGGGTATTGGCACTTAGATATCCCTTCCTGCTGAGTAGTGAAAGTTTAGATTTCCATCACTTCCTGCCCCTCTGGTGAACTTGATTCTAAGAAGATCATCAATACCAAACACCTTAGGACAATCAGTTGTCAAAAACAACATGCCCGCAGATTGTGTAGGATCCGTTTCGTTGTCCATAGTGTATCGCACATTCTGCGTATCAGATTGTATCTCCACTGCCGTGGCATTTGCAGGAATTGTCAAACTGTCGGCAGTTTTGACAGCGTTGGTCGCAGATACTTGCTCAAACCCTATAAACATTACTCGTTAATCCTTTTGCAAGCAGTCGCGTCTATGCTAAGTAGTTGTCGAATAGCTGCCTCGTCACTGGGCTGAATCTTATTCAACCAAGTAACGATGGCACCAACATCAACCTGGTCACTTCCCTTCGGTGTTTTGCTAATACCATAGAGAAAATCTCTTTCAACTCCCAATCTTTTCATGGTCTTGAAAGTCATTGTACGTATTTGTCTAACTCTATCAATAGGGGCTGTCTTCAACACCCTAATGACATTGTTGAACTGGTTCTTGGGTAATTCCATCTCTTTTGTCCTTTCAAATTACCAAGGTGACGACGCACTGGAACTGCTGTGGCTACTGCTCTCACTGCTGGTAGATATCGAACTAACACTACTAACAGATTGACTGGAAGTAGATGTTGACAAACTGCTCCAACTGGAACTGCTGACACTGCTTTGGCTGCTACTGCTGGTAGAAATACTACTAACAGAACTAGTAGACGAGGTGCTAGTGGAAATGCTGGATGCACTACTAACACTCGATACACTGCTAGAGCTAGTACTTGAAGCACTGCTGGAGCTGAGCGAGGAAGAAGTGGAACTGCTAGAAGAACTAGAAGAACTAGCACTACTGGTACTGCTACTGGATCCACTCGAAACACTGGAGGCACTGGAGCTACTGCTAGAAACACTGGAAGCGCTAGAAACACTGGAGCTACTACTGGAGCTGCTGCTTGACAGATCCTCCATGGATAGTATACACAAGCGGTCCCCAGAACACGGACCAGGAAACTGTAACGAACCAGTATGGAAGTTTAGGTAGTCGGGTGTTGATACCTCACCAGTGGACTTGGTATCCACCAGCTTTGCTTGCCATATGGTATTGTCTGCCAGATTCACAACCACACTAGTCGATGTTGCTCCGGCATCAGCATCGTGTGTTGCAGTAGGAACAGTATCATCCCCCGCTTTCATCATGCGGGTAATGGTCAACTGTCTTGTCGCCAATCCCACTGCGATGCCTAAACCAAACGTAACGTTTTTTGACATTTGTTTCTCCAAATAAAAAAGCTGCCATGGACTGAAAATCTATCCATCGCAGCTTCTTGATACCGAACGCCTAGATGTACTCGATTCCTTACACTTCTAAATATAGGAAATCGGTTATCTCGTCACAATAGGTATCTTGTAATTTTATTTGGAGTGTATGTATAGTGTTAGGTGTGCCTTAATTGCTTTCATACACCTAACGCTCTTGAATGGTTCATGTTGCATCAAGAACCATCTAAACCCACTATAAATTTTGTAAGAATTTCTGCTTCTTCCAATAGTTACATCAAAAGAAAAACCATCGCAGGAAAAACTATCACAAACCCTCCTAATTTTAATAGGAATTGACTGTTTGGTAGGTCTGCTGGAAATTGAGAATGATATTCTCTTGGGAATCTCTAGTATCTCTTCGAATTCGAAAACAGAAAACAACTGCCAATCCGATATAACCAACTCTCCTTTATGATTCTGGTATAAGTTGGTATTTTTTATTCTGTAAAGTATGGGGGTTTCATATCTGAAGTTCTTCATTCTGGTCTCCTCTTTATCTCTTTACCTTGATACTTCTTTGGTCTTTCAAAAGAGTCGTTGTACACTCGACAGTGTATTAACTCCCCTTTATTTCCATGAATCTCTATCTTCAGATTGAAGTCAACACCTGTAACCATAACGTCACAGAAGCTAGAATCAAACTTCTTCATGGCTCTCAGAAAAATAGCCAGTGATTCTTCGTTGTTGATTACATCTTTATATGAAGGTTTTTCACTCATAGGTACTCATTATTTATTTTGTGTGCTAGAATTGTCTCAACCTTATTCCAGTCAACCCAAGGGCGACCACCAGATGGATTGTTAGCAAGTGGACAGCCAATGGCAGCATCATCAACATAGTAATGAGCATATACTTTCGGGGAGCTTGTCCAAACTTGTTGAGTTGGATTACTGTTTACACCGAAGAGCTTTATACCTTTTTCTGTGAACCAATTTACTGCTTTTTCCAGTTCTTGGCCACTTCGCATTGTCCACAGTATTATCTGTACACCAGCCCTATCCAACTTTCTCAAGCACTCCACAGCACCGGGTACATCCTGTCCTGTCTCTGGGTATACATGCTCTACACAAGTACCATCAAAATCAACTGCTAAAGTAAACATCAGGTTTTATTTCTCACTTGCTTCTTCTGCGGCTTCATAAGTGTCGAATTCGTTAAAACCATCCTCAGTAATGAGCACATAAAATTTTGGCAGAGCATGTGCTGGATGAACTTCGTTAATTGTTCCCACGGCGTAGCAAATAACCAAATCGTCAAGTGTGTCCTTCGGGATATCCCCGTATTCATCCGTATAGAACGACGGTTTTTTTAGTTCTTCGTTTTCGACTTGCAACCGTTCGACTTCCTCACGCAACCGCTGGTTTTCTGCCCGTAAAGTTATCACTTTGTCAGCTATTGAATCTTCAACTTGTGGTCGGCTGACATGTCCGTCCAGCCATTCATCACCAGTGTTGCAGTGTAAACTCCTAGTCATTACTTTTCTCCCACGCCGCTTCAGCTTCTGCTTTTTTCAGTTTCTTTATTTTTGAAACATATCCACCAGGATCGTCTACATCTACATCTTTCCACGATATGCCACACGACACGCCAACCGCAAGCCGTAGAGCATCACGCAAAGTCTCAATCTCATCCGCCGCCCGACGGCATATACTCTCTGAGTTATCAGGGGGATTCCATTGAATTCTAAGCGCACGAGCAACGTCCCGGAGTTGGTTGGGAAGGTCTGTTATCATTGCAGAATCCTTTTCAAAACTTTCGCTCGCCAATTATTATCTTTCTTCACAGCTTCGGCAGCTGTTAATCATCAGTAAGAACTAAATCCAACCGCATATTCAGAGATTGAAATTTACTGCTAACCGTTTCATCACATTTTGCATGTGCTTTGAATCCATCAGAATAAAATACCCACACTTCGCAATCTCCACGCGGTTTTCCACAAACGTCACATATTGGTGGGACATATGGAGTCTTTGGTTTTGATAAATTATCACTCATCACTCGCTCCTAATGTACAAAAAGCGTGACATAAACGGTTGCCGATTCGCCGGGTCTTAATTGGCCGAGTGGGGTATTTTTTCTAAGCCACTCATCAGTGCTGAGACCACGTAACCAAGTAGTATTATCAAATGGTTTGCTCTCAATCTCAAAAAATCCGTTTACTAAATAAAGTTTTACCTGTTGTGCCTCGCGTGACGGGCGAGTTGAGAGTTTAAGTGATATTAGTGACGGGCGATCTATCTTGAACATTTTGGCCAGCACGGCATGGCAGACGCAGCATTGTCGGTATTGATAATATGGTTGAGACCACTTTGTAATTGTACCCAATCGCATCACTGGCGTTTCGATTGTAAATGGTTTCATAGGTTTATTCTCCTTTACATGTTCCATTACACTCAGGACACGTAGCAGGTACTGTACCTGACGTTGTTTGAGATGGCTGCAAGACAACTCCAAAACCATTGCACCTCGAGCATTTTGGTTTGGTTGGTTCTTTCTCTTTCCAACCAAAGCCATCCTTATCAGCATTGGCCAATGCTATATAACAAGCTCGCTTGGCAGTATCAAATTCGTCAGCATTTTGCCATACTCCATCACTGATTTTATATGCTGGTTGATAGCCATCATCAACAAGAGCAACCACAACAGACTGCACAATTAGCTGATGCTTATGGGTTTCTACTTTGCTTGTAATCCAAAAGGCATCATCAGGTATCACAAGTTCGCGTTCTAATTCAGACTCTTCAACCTCCTCATAAACAGCAATCTCAACTTCTGCTCCGGGAGGAAAATTTCCTGCTCTAATTCCACCCATGCAAGCATATGGGAATCCGTTTTGGAGAAAGCATCCATTTTCTGATACGACGTATTTACTAACCACTCTTCGCTTTTTCATCTCTTCTCACACTCCAGTATTTCCAGTTTCTCGAATGCCATCCTCATCTGCAGTCCATGAATATATAGACTTGGGTATGCACCAGGAGTTCCCGCGTTTGCCCACCAGCCTTTTCTAAACAACTTATCCTGGTCCACTTGGGAAACACAGAATGCCTCGAATCCTGTTATTCCTCCTTTGATTACTCTTACAACATCACCAGAACTGTTATAATCAAGCTCCAGTAAAATATCAACGACCCTGGGATTCCCATCATAGCAATCGAAATAAACACCTTGTACTTCTACAGTTCTCATAAAGCCTCCAGAACCAAATGAACAAAGTTCTCGTACTCTTCACATTGTACACGCTCAGGATAGTCGTTAAGAGTTGGATGGCCCTCTTTACAAACGGACCATCCATGGGAAGTTCCCGACGGTTTTTCTTTGTTGCACCAATCGACTATTTTCTTGTCAGACCACTTTTTGGGCACGCAGACTTTGAGTAATCTACCATCTCGGTCTGTTGCAATGGCTATGGGTCTTGGCATATGTTCTTCTCTCCTTATATGCTGTTCATACCTATTATATACCTTACTACTCCCTTTCTTGGGAGAAGTCGAATGCCCGCTTGCTCTTTCTCTTACCACTGGCTTTCTCCAACAACCGCTTCGTGTTATTATCCACGTTACCCATCGTTTTATCCAGAAGTCCCTCGATGATGTCCTTCACTAGTTTCTCGTAACAAGTGAAACAAACACACTTTCGTATAACACACCCTCTAATCTCCAGAGAGTAAGCCCTTATGTTTTGCATGGAACACTTACAATCTTCACAGGTCTTGTAGATGCTTGGTTTTCGAACTCCCAGTTTATTCTCCAGATATTCTCTCATCTGGGCAAGGTCTTCTTTTAGCTCAGTTACGTTTTTGCTGTCAACGTTTGGATACTTGTTTGAGTTTGATATAGCCATGCTCATAGCTGTAGAGAAAGCAGCACCTCCGGGATAATCACACATTCTGTACATTTCGATAGCATATGCTCGTGCTCGTGCCTGTACAGATTCATTCAATTCCCGTATCAACAACTCATCTTTAGCATAATCCATTTCGCCCACTATATCATCTCGTGGTTGTGCCTCTATAAACCAACTCAGCTCTCTTAACTCATCTTCAGAGTAGTTCAACTCACTTATCACCTCAGAGAATTCAGAATCATTCATTTTCTTTTTCCGCCAATAAACTGCTTGCGTCTGTCAAAATTACGACCCGTAAAATGTTCGATCGTATTTATATTATAAGAGTTGTATCCAGCTCTTCGGACCAACCGCTCATAGCAGTCTCTACAGATGGGCAACTTTGTTTTACAGTTGCACTCGTCAAGAAATATAGCGTCAGACCTTGCTATCGCCCGATGGCAGTCTCGGCAGAATAGTTCTTCCTTCATTGCTCTGCTCAACCTTTATATCCATGGCTAGACCGCAGTAGATTAAGACTTCTACTTCTACACCCGCCCACTTGTTTAGCTGTGTTCTTAACTTTTTTTCTTGCTCCGATGTGGGCATGAAGTTTGTTCTAACCAAGATCCTATCACCTGGTTGAAACTGTATCCTGGTACAGTTTATGTCTGCCAGTCTGGGCATTCTATCCATCGTTTGAGTCCTTATCCAACCCACGAGACATTGCTGCAGAGGCCAGAGCAGACGACATGTACGTATTGATTAAGATAAACGCACGTTCTTCCGTGAACCCCTGCTCTTGCAATTTCGTATACAGCCGATACAACAACCTGGGCAGGGTTTCCAGTATGGCTTCTTCATGCTGATCCATCTGCTGTTGTCTTCTGATATTGGCCTTTTGAAAATCATCCATTTCGATTTCTTTCTATAAAAAGTAGAGGAGTGTGGCTGCCTTCGTCACTCTTACAAACCAAGTCCACCACACCCCTCCAACGGAGACGTTTACTCTTCAGGATCTTCTGCTTCCTCTTCCTCAGAAACAGGATCCTCATCTTCCAACTCGACGGTTTCCTGGATGGGTAGCTGTTGAACTTGCAAGGCGTCGATGGGCACATCTGGTGCCACTTTGTCCACGCAAACAAACTCGGTCACACGTGGAATCTGCTTGTTGCCATTCTTGTCTTCATACGACAACGCCAACGAAACCAATTCCTCTTCAACTGCCTTGATCTGTATGACTTGGGGTTCCTTCCCAAACTCATAAGTCATTTCCACACTGGGGTTGCTCGCATCTTGAAACAACCCATCACACGTCAGATGCTGCTTTACAGCATCATTACCTTCAGGAACTGCGGCCAAGTTCACTTGATACGTGAACACGTTCACAACTCTCCCCATAACTACTTCCTCCTTTTGTTGAAGTACTTTAACTGTCATTCTCTCGGCCATACTTAGCCGAAAGGATAATCCCTTCACAGCAGATTCCAACTCCTGTAGTTTTTTATACTGCTGTACTAGAGCTTCCTCAACTAAAGCGGATTTCCTTTGAACTAGAGAACCCAGCTCTACAATCTGCTTTAGAACTTCTTTGTTTGTGACCCACATCTGTTCTTCCCTATTATATGTTTACCGACTCCACTCTACCTGCTTGATAGGCTGGTTTCTCAACTGACAGTTCATATTCACTGTCCACTGTGCAATTCGCCTTGTTGCTTGCAACTCCTCCAATGAGTTTCGGAAGTCGGCTTTCTTGTGTCGCAAGGACATGGTCCTCCACAACAACATGTCCTTGTCCAAGTCTTGTGGTGGGACAAGCTCTACTCCCATTATTCGCAACCAACTTCCCGTCAGTTCCACAAACCTCACTTCTACAGCATGGCCTAGCTGTATCGTATCAATAGAGCTCTTTATCAATACGTTTCTATGTATGAACTTACTCACTTGATCTTCTTTCTTATGTGTTTAGAATCTCGCCTTCAAACAACTCTGCTAACCGGGAGGAACAACTTTTCTGAGACTCACCTGCTATGGTCAACTCATTTAACAACCATTCCAACCGTTTGTTTGGGCACTTCCACTTTCCTTCATGTAGTACAGCGATGTCCTCACTTATTTTCACCCTTATCATACTAACACACCGCGTTTCCTTTTTGCCATTTCTTCAATCCTACACGCCAAGCAAGGTAACTGTACCAATCTACCACACTTGTGGCAACGTTCAACTGCTCCCGTCCATCCTGCTTTCAGTGTGTATTCCTTTGACTCTTTGTTTTCAGCAATATCGTACTCAGTACAACCAAGTGGTTGATACTTTACATAACCACGTCTTAGTATACTCCTAACGGTTTGACGTGATATGTGAAACCTGGCAGATATTGCCTGCTGCGACATCTTGCCTTTACATTCTAAAACTGCTTGTTGTATGTCGGGGTGTATCATTCTTCCAGTTCCAGTGGATCAAAACCTAGAATTGCTATCACATCCAATGGTGTGGGTCTCAACAACTCATCATCAGGGTCCCCGTCGTCTTGGTTATTGCTTCTCCAATCAACAGCGGGCTTGTCAACCCCACCAAAGTTGACGTCCTGGTCGTCTCCGAATATCTCTACCATAGTCTATACTCCTGCTGAGGCACGCCACTTGGTAAACACTGCTGAGTGTATGTACGATTGTAGTGCAATGGTGGGTGTGTTACCCAACGACTGTGACACAACCGTGGCTACTTCTTTCACCGACTTTTTGTACTCTTTCGGGTTTTTGGGTTTGGACATGGAACTAACCAACTTAATGGCCATGGTTGTGGCTTTGGCAGTGCGGAAGTCCTTTGTTTTGAAAGAGCCACCATCTTTAGTGTGTGTATATTGGAGCAGCTTTCTATTGCTTGTGTTAAATAACTTACCACTATCACCACTCTTCTTCTTTCGCTTTAACAGGTCTGCCACCAGCGCCTTGTTTGTTACGGGTATATCAATGTCAACACCCTTCTTACCAACAAACTGCAGTCTAACTTCACCATTGACCACCTTTACATGTCTGCCTTCTAATGTAGTGGCCCCGTATGCTTTTTTAGCGGCTCCCGTATCTGAGTCACTGCCTGGTCTAATACCTGTTTCCAGAACCAACCTCAAGCAGGCTGCTTGTTCCTTACGCTCAGGAACTTTTAAGTCCCCTTTGATTTCTTTTTCGATGTTCTTGACTTTGGACCGCAACTCATTAACCCTTGCAAACTTAACCTCCGCAGCCTTAGTCCAATGTGCTTCACTGTATATGCTCTGTTTTCTTCCCTTGGCATCCACACCCACTACTACCAGATCCGCATTCTTGCTGGTGTTTACCCGTACACCAGTCCATGCGGGAGGTATTCTGGGCACGTTGTCAGGTAGTTCTTTTCCATTACCTAATAACCATTTCTTGCTGTCCTTATCATATGTCACCTCTTGCATCTTTCCACCATCTGACGAACCTCCACCAGTACCCCCACCAGTGTCTGGGGCCATATGAGCACCAGAGCCTGAACCAGTAGAAAATCTACCTAGAGAGTCGTGGTAAGGATTGAATTTCTCCCTTAACCTTACATCCTTATTATATTCTTCCACTCGCTGATTGTATTGCTCTATCATATCCCGAGCTTCTAGGTCCTGCAACCCATACTCTATGACTATGGTGCACTGACAGTTGCAACGCTCACCTGGTGGAAGACTATAATGAGCAGGCCATGGAATCTTGTAGCCTGACAGTGTCCACATTCCCTCTTTATCAGCCGGTACACCGTCCAGTATTGCGTGCGAATCCCTGGTGGTGGTTCCTAGGGCCGATTGCCACGTAGGCCGTAATGTGCCCACTAGCTGTGGATCATTTACTATCTCATCCATAGAGGCTTTTCTGGCACCGTTCAGTGCATGGCCTGATTCCGTACGGGCTATGTTCATGGCCCGGGACTCTGCATACTCGTCGCTGAGGTCGGTCATCTCTTGAGCGATGTCACCCATTGACTTTCCATTACGAATACCAGCTCTTAGTAACTCGTTCACGTCGTTTCCATAACTCTTCTCGATGTCGTCCCAGTAGCTTTGGGAGAAAGTGTCTGTCAACTGCTGTGCTATGTTTTCCAACATCCAGTCGGGATACTCAGTCAAAAAGTCAACAGAGACACCATTGGCAATCAGAACTTCTCGTAGTTCTGCCACTTGGTTCGGGTTACTTGCCAACCACTCGGATGCTGTACTAGGCATTTACTGTTCCACTGTTATTAAACTTCAGACTGTAAGATTTATTCCCATCCAACAAATCCCATTCCTCTTCCTTTGATAACAAACCCTCTTTAAGAAGCTGCTTTATCAAATCTTTGGGTATTAGTCGTTTCTTTCTATTGGCTTCTTCTTTTGTTATCTTGTTCTCAATAAATTCGTCGATTATCTTAGACCGCAGATCCGATTCAATTTCCCCCGATCTAAGCCAGTACTTTTTCAAAAACTCCTTATCATCACTGGCCCTTGTTATGGAATGAACACGACCATCTAAATCAATGGCTGTAATGCTGTTTATACCAGGAGAATTCTTGAGACTCAGAACATCCCCCACACCCAATCCCGTATATGGGTTTTCTTCATCAGTATGAATGGGATGTGTATGTATCAGATTTAAGTCCGCCCCCTCGGTATTGTTACTCTCTGTATATGGTCTATCCACCCCTGACTCTAGTACGTTCTCTTCTTTTTCCCCAATACTAACATCAGATACAACTTTTCCATCTCGATCTACTAGAAAACTCCGTTCCCTAAGATCCTTCTGTGTTTGCTCCAATATATCACGAGATAGTTGTAAGTTCCTACCAGCTCCTCCCGACCCACCTGTAGCGAATCTACCTAAAGAATCGTGGTAAGGATTGAACTTGATAGTTCTCAGAGTTTCAGCTGTTTCTTTGAGTGCTTTTAGTAGTGTTTGTTTTTCATTTTCTTCTGCTCTTGTATACATAGAACCGCCCTCTTTATCAAGCGGTTTCAATGGCTTCCATCCATTTGGTAACTCGATGGAATCTTTATCAAGATCTGCAAATAAACAAGGCCAACTATAACTCATCTTATCTTAACTCCAGAAGCTTTTGCTGCTGCCAAAAACCCTTCTGCATCAGCAGGATTTGTTTTTGCCATACTACTATACTTTGCAACAGCAAACATGCCTGTTACTGCACGTACTCTGGGCTCTTGTTTTCCTGATGGTACCTTTTTTCTTGTAAGAAAAGTATGCTCCAATTCATGCCTTACAATTGAAGCTCCAAATCCAGCTCCCTTTTCCTTTACCACCTTCTCATCTACAAAAAGATTGTTTCCCTTGCTCTGGCCATAAAGCTGGCCCATGTTTTTTACAGTTACAGTCACTCCCGATAACCCATCCATCAAAGTTTTGCTGTCTGCAATAACATGGGCCAACATTCTTTCTGCGGTGCTTTTTATATTCCCAGGACAAACTATTTTCACACCTGCAATTTTTACCAAATTTTCATTATTTTTAGGATCTGTTCCCTTTTTCTCTTTATAAACTTCCCGATATTCCTTATACAGCTCGTCTTTGTTTCTTTGACTGGATCCTACCAAGAGGGAACCTCCACCCGTACCACCGCCGGTATCAGGAGCCATGTGGGCGCCTGAGCCTGAACCAGTAGCAAAACGACCTAGAGAGTCATGATGGGGGTTGAACTTCTGTTGGATGTTTCTGATGTCTTTTCTACCATTCTCCACAAATACCATCTTCATGGACTTTAGCATCTCTACTGCCAGAATGGGAACAGCAGCATCGACTACCTTATTCTTCAATTCCTGGTCATGGGACAGAACCTGTGCTGTTATGGCTTCTGCTACGGGATTGGCTTTTGCTTTCTCTTGTGGTACAATCTCCCGTAACCTATCAGCAGACTTTAGCAGCTCTTGTTTGAACACTGGTTCTAGGGCTTTCGCTAGCTTGTTCTCCACCTTAGCAACCTGTAACTTGTGAACCTTATCTGTAACCTTCCTGCGTATCTGTTTTTGCAGGAGGTTGGTCTTTAGTTTCAATGCTAGAGTAGTAGTTTCAACTAACGTAGAAACTATTTTACTTTTTGTTTCTTTGCTTGTCATCTTGTTTCTTTGGCTTCACTATAACAAACGCATCAGGTTCGTCTTCGTAGAACCTCTCTGCTCGCACTTTCCTGTCTTCGTTATTCTCTGGTTTTTTCTCGTCTTTTTTCATCTTTATACCTCCTCGAACATATAAACTACTAAATTTTCACTGCTTCCCCTGTGTAAAGGAACACTATTATCAATGCCTATTAACTTGTATTGTGTATTATGTGCCTGTAAAACCTCATATTCCCCAGAGTGCACACCTGCTCCCGGAGCAGCCAAAAACCCACTCTTTGCTTTTATTTCCATGACTGCAACAGCTTTTTGGCTTCCTACAGGTTCTTTAGCTAGTCCTTCCATTCCAAATCGAACAGCTTGTCCCAGATTCATTGATGTTGAGACAAATCCTTTGGCTTCATACACAGTGTTTTTCTTAAAATTTTCACTCGCAAACTTAGAATCAATTCCTCGATAAACAATCATGGGTGATTCTAGTGGGGATTTACATGCTTTTTGCAACTCTGCAATCTCAGGACTTATTTCTTCTACAGATTTTCCCTTTCGCAGAGCACCATTTATTTTTCTACTTTGTTCACTCCTTGAATATTCAGTAAATCCACTTTTAGCAGCATCACTAACATTCTTAGTGTAATTTCTTTTCTGCAAAACCGCCAACGTATCAAAACTGCCTTCTTCAGGATCTATTCGAACCCTCGCCTTCTGTCTATCTAGTAAATCTGATTTACTAGGCATCAATTTATCTTCTGATTCTTTAATTCGTTGTGCTTCCTGAGAATGTATTACATCCACCTTATTTTGAATCTTTTGATTAAACTTCTCCATCTCCTCTTTAACACGCTTTCCACCACTTATCAACTCCTCTTTTTCTTTATTGTTCATTACACCCAGTAGCTCTGATTTTTTTGCATCACTAAGATCATTCCAAAAAGCAGATTGTGTTTTTATAATCTCACTCTTTTCTAAATCACCTAGAGTTTTCCACACCTCTTCTTTTCTTTCTGGTTTGTACCTATGAAAATCCCATGAGATTTTTTTTGCTAACTCTAATCTATCAGCCTCCCCCAACTTAGCCAATTCAGCCTCTGACTTTTTCTTGCTCAGATTCTTCCATGCTTTTGCAAGTTTATTAACATGTTCATCAGAGAATTTTCTTTCTTCCAACTTACTTCCACCACCAGTGCCTCCTCCTGTATCAGGAGCCATGTGGGCACCAGATCCCGAGCCTGTAGAGAATCTACCTTCTGAGTCGTGGTAAGGGTTGAACTTTATTCCCCTCAAAGTTTCTGCTGTTTCTTTGAGTACAGTGATAAGTGTTTGTTTTTTCATCTATGCAATTATCTCCAACAAAGACTTTAACCGACCCATCTCTTTATCGGGCAAACTCTTAAACTGATTTACTGCTTCTTTGAGTAACTCTGTTTCAGTAGGTTTCTCTTCTGGGGATTTCCCAGGTTTTTCCATACCTTCTACAGGTTGTTGAGGAGGCATGTCCTTTCCAGCCACCTTCTTGGCTAGGTCGGTTGGTAGACCCAGACCCACCAATATATTCTCTATCTGCTCAACAGTAATAGCACCAGATGCCTTCTGTGCCAACAGTTGTACGATTGGTGTTAATAGTTGTGGTGCAATGGCGCTCTGATTATCATCTTCATCAGGGGGCAAGCCCAACTTTTCTCGAAGTTCATTCTGTGTAATATCACCATTACTTCGAGCATACTTCCAGTTAGCCCAATCCAACGTGGGGTCACTAGCGTTACATTCTTTCACACACACTTTTAACGAAGTGTCCTCTAGTAGATCTTGCACAAACCAAGTCATCAATGTATCAAACATCGACAAGTATGTATTGACCCTCTTATAGAACCTCTTCTCTATGTTTGCTACTTGAGCATAACCTCCCACGCTCACTGCTTCTCCCAATATGTAGGGATGTACACAAAAAGCACTGAGGATTGCTGCCTTGGTTGCTGGTTCTGACTTCTCCCAACCCATCTCCTTGCTATTCATCGATAACGGTTCAATCTTTTCAATCAACCCATCAAGTATTGCTGGATCCCCGTAGTTTGCAATTCCAGACATTAACTTCTTAACCATGCTGTATACTTGTTGCCTCTGCACACCTGTTAACCTTGGTCGTATACCAGCAGGAACTCCCGGGTGTGGATTAGATCCAACTGTAACCAAAGATCCCGGAAAAATACCGTTCTTAAAAAACTGCAACCTACTCTGCCAGATGTTATCGTTGGACTGGATAGCGGGCAACTGCGTAGAAGCAGGAGAAAGTGCTCCCATAATGTCCGACGGATCAGGCAAGTAAGCAAATCCCACGTTCCGCTTATCCAACATCTCTGAAGCAGATCCGGGCTTGTGTGGATTTTGTAGTTTGAAAGATTCGAACGGTCCTTTTGTATGGTCTGGTGTTATCCACGTTGTGGGGATGCTGTAGAAGACTGGTTTGTCCTCTTCGTCTACCTCTCCTATGATATACGCCCAACCAGTGAGTGCCAGATTTGCAATAAACGAATACAAGAACTGCCACTTGTTCTGTATAGGGTTGGGTCGTTCAAAGCAGTCTATTAGTACATGCTCAGTCAACACTTCCAACTCATCTTTAGCAGCCTTCGTACCACGTAGCTTCTTTTTCTTAGTGTGTTGCTTTACTTCTATGGGCTGTGAAGCCCCTTCGGAAGCGAGTGCATTTACCGCTGAGTAGACAATGCCTCGACACAGAGCATATCGTTGGGAGTACTTTGATCTGCTTTGCCACTCGTTCAGTGAACTGAGGGTACCCTCCCCACCAATATCTAGTGTAATACCAGAAGCCTTCATTTCAATTGCTTGATTTCTTACAGTTGAAATAAAAGCTTTTCTTGTGTTGAGTGATTCTACTAGAGCGTTCATACACACTACTCCTTACTTTTTGACTCGGGCAGTATTTGCCTTCTCACTTGTATTGCTGTCTCCGCATTCCATCGCTCAAGTCCCAGTTGACACGCTGAAGTTAGAGCTGGTATGGTCACCTCAGCCATTACCTTATTCTCATTCCTCAACGCTTCCAGAGACACTTCATACTTGGCACTTAACGACTTAATTTCTCGAATGTTGTTCTCTACGTCTTCAACCAAACGTTTGAGAGTTGAGGACTCTAGTAACAACAATTCTTCTTTTTTCTCTAAGTTTCTTAGCAGACACTTTGCTTCTTTCTGCCAGGCTTCTGCCATCTGTCGAGCTTTAGAGATTCTATGCAACTTGAAACGTATTCCTAGATATTCCAACCACTTCATTGCACTTCCCCCGGTTTGTCTTCTTGCTTAGGGGTATTATCTTCCTGCTGGTTAAAGGGATTGTCAATCTGCTGAGGGAGTCTTGTTGGTCCCTCGTGGATATCAAAAGGTTTCTTGTTGAACCCAGGCGCCTCGTTCTCCTGCAAACGTTGGGTGGGAAAGATTGACTTTAGAAGCTCTTCTCTATCTACTCTAGGTAGAGGTTTGGGTGGCTGTGGAGTTTCCCCACCGGGCACACCCATGCCAATGCCCCTAGTCTCAACCAACTCAGATTGCAAATTCTCAGCAAGAAGTGCAATCACTGCAACGAAGTCGTTTCGCATAAAGTTGTGAGTTGTTCGAACACACAACTCCAACTTGTCTTGGTTTCGCACAACTACGAAACCTAAAAAACCATCACACTTCTCAGTCTTTTTTTTGAACTCAGAAATAAAATGAGTGGTGGCTTGTTTCTTGTCTTGATGTTCTAACATCTTTCGGTTCTCCTTTTAGGTTACTCATACAACATACCAGGCTTCAACGTAAAGCCTTGTTCTTCACAGAATACAGTTAGCTCTTTCTTCAGGTCTTCTGCCTTCTCAGTTCCCTCATAATCTTGCGTGGCGTCTCTGAAGTCATAACCACACTCTATTCCACATTCTACCAAAGCCTCTCCTCCGTTTGGGAAGATCTTTATTGCCCCCATTTGTAAGATTATAAGGTATTTGACAGATTGCCCAAACTCTCCTTGCAGAACCTCACTAGTATCTACCCATACAGTAGAGTTAAAGATTGAGTCTTCTATAAGATCTCTTGCACTAGTGAGGTTCTTCTTAAAAGCTTCAAGATTTTTACAGACAACTTTCATAATAATCAATCCTTTGCAGAGTTGTGGTTGACCATTACCTTCCACACAATACTAAGACCTAGGGTAGCATCAGGAAATGGTCTGCTTGTTACATCGTACGTCCCATCGGAAAATACCAGTACATGTCGGTTGTCCAACGATGGATTTTCAACAAAATACACCTTGTGTGTAATATCTATTCCCTTTTTTAACGCCAACTCCTGTTCACTGTCCCCAGCAGGCTGTCTCCAACAGTCTCGATCCGAGAAGACCAAAGATAGAGCATCCTTTCCCCCGCCCATAGATCCTTGTGTACAGGTCTTCAGATAGGCAGAACATTTATGTGGAAGGTTTTCTAATATGCTCATTCTCATCCTTTGTTAGTTTGCTAACACTGAGCGTTTGTTTTTCATCACAATTACTCTTCATCTGTTTTCTTAGTTTCCTCTGTCTTCTCTTGGGCAGTGCCCAAGTCAATGACGTTGCCATCCTCGTCAAGTAGCTCTACGGTATCTAGGGCCTCCTCCATGGTCAAGTCCATTCTGTGTTTTTGCTTTGACATTAGACTTCCTCCAGTTCAATAATGTAATCAAAAGTTACTTTTGTCTTCAAAATAGGTTTTTCAATTCCCTCTTCGTCCCCATAAACCGATCTAACATGTATATTGGCCTCCTGTTGCCTAAGCGCGGATTTGATTTTGTACTTTTTGGGCATAGCGATGATTTCTTCCTCCCCCCCTTCATTCAAAGAACCCAGGTACTTGCCTGATTTAGTTTTGATTTTGAGCAGAACTTCATACTCAGACGGTTTATCCTTGCGAGCACCAGCAAACTTTATTGCAATTTCAGGATCCAAAGAGCAAGACATAGGAGCTTTCTCCTGCCAATACTCAGCTTTAGACTTTATGGCTTTCAATATAGTGTTTGCTTGGTTAGAATCAGCTTTCAATCCTCTATACACCTCACCTTTATAGTCAGGGGCCAACTTCAGGGCTTTCATAAATAGCTTTGCCTCCTCCCCTATTTCGTCGTCAAAATTCTCTTCGGCTATATGTTTTCTAAAAGCTCTACTATACCCACCCATTTATTTATCGATTCCGCCATAGTAGGAACACCATGTTTCAAATTGGCCTTTCTTGCATCTTCAAAAAGCATTTCCTCCCATTCATCAGTTTGATCTTCAAGTTCATCTGATATTTGTTTTTGCTCCAATTCAACTATATTTGAACGTGTACCTCCAGTACCTCCTCCTGTATCAGGAGCCAACTTAGGACCACCTCCACCAGTTCCAAAACGTCCTAGGGAGTCATGGTAAGGATTAAACTTTATTCCTCTTAAAGTTTCTGCTGTTTCTTTGAGTACAGTAATGAGTGTTTGTTTTTTCATCTTTCAAAAAACCTCTTTAACTGAAAATTTTGCTTTTTCTCCAGTGCCGACTGGTAAGACTTTGTGGGATACTCTATTTCCCCATTGTTTGCTGCATCAAACAGCACAAACGCCTTCTTAATTCCCTGAGAGAAAACGCAGTGCTTACAGATATCGTATATGCCTTCTACAACTGGTGTGGGACTGTAAGGATCTACTCCCAACAATCTACCAATGGCTCCAGCAAACACGCAGAAAGAGAAACCAAAGGCATCAAACAATCTCCCACACCCCAACTGCCTTCTACAAGCTATTGTCATACCTTGTAGTGGTTCCATACCAAGATCATACGGCGATATCATAGGAGGGTGGAAGTAGTAACTTTTCCCATCACTGGTTGACACATTGTAACGCCATCCCGCTGGCTCTGGTCTGTTGAGTTTTCCATTTGTAAATACACAAGTACGCCCACCATAGTTCTGGTTCCACATTGATTGTATAATAGTCATGCAATCAACAAATCTGGGATGTAGCAGAGGCTCCCCTCCCGAGACCCGGCACTTGTGGATAACCAATCCAGTTGCCTGTACCCTATTATATCCCTCAACCAATCCATCCAACGTAATATCAGAGTCTTCCCATGGCCTTACATCCAAGAACCTATTACAGCCCTTGCAAGCCATGTTGCACTTATACGTCAAAACAATACCAAATCTTATTTCAACCGGCAATTCTATATCCCCAATTCACAAAGTCATTGAGTTTCTCCATGGTTGATCCCAATAGATCATACTGACCACCAAACTGACTGGCTGCTGAGGATCCCTCTATACTATAACTGTAATCACCCAAACTCTCACTGGTCATGGTTCCTGCAATGAATCCCCTACCAGTTTGTTTCTTTGTCAGAAAGACTTTCTTGGCTCTGCGAACAGCCTCGTCCACAGTTGCCTCCAGTAATACAGTAGTATCCACCACTGAACACTGCCCTCTCAATTCCTTAGCTGTATATCCTGAAGTATAAACGATCTTCACGGTTCCTGGCTTGGAGGGCCACATCCCCTCACTCCTTATCATACCACTTAAGCACATATTATTTCCATCATCGTCCACCATATTGTAGTCTGGCCAGTAATCAACACCTTCAGTCTTTTTCGATTCCTCTGAAAACGATCCTGTTCTCGCTCCTGCTCGACCATCATAATCAATGTATAGGGAAGTGATGCTTCTTATAGGCAAGTGCTGCACTATCAGTACATCGGATACAGCTTCAGATAAGTGCCTTTGATAGGCTTGTGTATCGTTGACCTCCCATACATAGGCACCATAACTCATAGAGAAGTCTCGTTGTGGATAGTATTCAGTCCTGGTCTTCCAATATGGATCATACCCCAGGAACCTTTTAATAGCCGCTTCAGCTCTTCTGATAGAAGTCGAAACAATAGCCCGCTCCTCATCTGTAACTGAGTCTGAGAGACCCAAATCTAACAGGACTTCACTAATATCTACCATACTCATAGTTTTGATACCTCGTCCATCAATGTATAGAGTTCTTTCGTAACAACTCTGAACTTATTGATTATGTCCTTCAGTGTGAGTATTTCTTTATTTAGTTCTTTCTGAACTGATTTCTTTAACTGTGCTTTTAACGCTTCTATCCGCTTCATAGTTGCTTCTTTTTGTTTCTTCAATTCTGATATTTTACTAACACATTCTTCGTGCTTTGCCTTTAGTGTAGCAACCTGTTTTTTAGATGTTTTTGCTTCTAACTTGCTCAAAGCAGCTTTCACTGTAGCCACTACTTTTTCCGCCCTCTTTACTTCCCTATCTGCTTCTTTCTGTGTACCCTCAATTCTGTCATTGTAGCTCTCCTTATCTCCCGGGGATCCACCCAACTTACCCCCTCCACCTGTACCACCACCTGTATCAGGAGCAAGTTTAGGACCACCTGAGCCTCCAGTAGAGAACCTGCCTTCTGAGTCGTGGTAAGGATTAAACTTAATTCCCCTCAAAGTTTCTGCTGTTTCTTTTAGTACAGTGATAAGTGTTTGTTTTTTCATCTTTACCCACCTTCCAGAACAAATACCTGGCGATCAACTGTCTTCCATTCTTGTGTATCTGCATTGTCGAAATAATCGACGAATAGTGTATAAGTACCGGGATGCAATTCCTCCAAATCAGAAGCATCAATCCGCAGTCTGTTAGTTGCCCCCTTCGTAATTGAACTCCCATTGACTGAGACTGTTCCGCTGGTAACTGTAAATAACATAGTTTCTTCAACCCTGCCTATTGAAACTCTTACAAGGTCATTTGCTCCAGGAGTAACTGTGTCTCCATTCGAATCAAGTATTACAATGTCTTTCGTAATACCTCTGCCTTTATAACCGTAAATCAATGTCATGTCTATTACCCTATGGAGAACTGATTGTAGAACTTCTTGGTCCTACATTTGTTATTGTTTTTCGGAATGTGTATGGAGAACTGATTGTAGAACTTCTTGGTCCTACATTTGTTATTGTTTTGCCTACTGGAAAATCAATAACTCCTGTGGATTGAGAAGAACTAATCGAACTGGCAGAGCTTGTTGAAATGCTTGATAGACTAGATGCACTGGTTGAACTGACAGAGGATCCTGAAGACTCTGTGACATAAACATTCTGAAAATAATACTGCCAAAAACCAACCACACTAGCTAAGCTCCGTGATACGACCAAGAATTATAAACGTATCACCCTCTGCGGGAACACTATCGAGAGCTTCTTCCAAAGTTATCAAAGTAGAAGTATCACTTGTAATACTTGCTATCACTCTCCTTGACTGGAAAGCATTGGTTGTCCCAGAAACAAATACCAATACCATACCCCCATCGGAGCTACCATAGTAGTAAACACTCTTTACTGGTAAATCTGTAAGGAAAGCACTTTCGGTATTCCCAACATCAGCAACTACCTGAGCTACAGTAAGAGCATCTACACTAGCTTTGAAACTGGCTAAACTATCAGTACTGCCCCCGATTTTTATCAAATCTACCCCATCTGTCATTGCCTTTACAGTTTGACCAGAGGTGTGTACATCAGCAGATACCTTGACCAGATTATCAGTCCCCAATACCCAATCTGCTAGCTTCTTACCAATGCTTCCAACGGTTGTTAATCCGCTGGTCAGAGCTTGCCATATGGCAGCGACATTGATAGGCACATAAGCACTACCTGTTGTTGCATTCAGTTTGACGGCATCACTTGGATTCCCTGTAGCTACTCTAATCCACAAAGCATGGGAACCGTCGCTCTCTGTAGATTCAATGACTATTCCTGATCCATGTTGTCCTTGGATGGAAACTGCATCTCCAGCCAAGTTTACAATACTAAAAGCCGCAGCATACTCATCACTGGCTATGACTTCTACTCCACTAAAAGTAGCTACAGCACCAGTGCCATCCAGTAGGTCTTCCAACTTGCCAAAGTTTGCAGCACTGATTCCATCAACGGTATTTACCTTGGTCAAGTCCCCATCATTCTCCACTCCCAACTTATAATCGCTGCCCACGGCGGGATGGATTGTTACTGCTGCGGCACAAGTAACAGACTGTGTCTTGATGGTATTGACATCAACCTTCTGTGAGTCACTGACACGATAGTCCCCGGCCTCTTCTGGGTAAATCGCAAATATCGGCAACACTGCATCAGTGTTTGTCACTGTTATTTTTAACAGCAAACAATCCACGTTCATTTCGGTCGTGGTTAGGTCGATATAGCCTGTCCCCGACGTTCCAATCTCCGTAGCTTCGTTCGTACAATCTGCATACGCCGCACCGTCTAACGACGCCTCACTATCCTGTCCAGTCCAGCTTGTGATTAGCTCGCCCGCTGTATTGCGAATAGAAAAATAATGACGATAGGCAACGCCCTTACGCGGAACCGGTCTAGCATCAGTTGCGGCCATCTATAGCACTCCTATTCCGGCTTGTATTATTTGTGGCATGACAACGGCAATTTTCGGTGGCACGGCACCCTTAAACATCCGACTATCCGCCGGATATCCTCCACGAACAACGTTGCCCACGTTAAGGGGACGGAAGTATTCGAAGCGGTTGGCAAAAGTATTGCTGCCCTTTTTGGCGAATGGCGAAGCGGTCAGCGTTTCATCAAAACCAGCGTTGTAAATAATATCATCACCGTAATTGTAGGCAGTCTCACAATTATAAACCGCATTGTGCCCCACGATTGCCTGCGATTCAGTATTTGCATGCGTCAACAGCCTTACCCCCACACCACCAACGCCATTGAAACCTTCCACGAGATTGTTCAATAACATTTGATTCGCGTTAAACGCATAAATCATTATGCCATCAGACGTACTGCCATTGCCAATAACGGAATTGTTGAGGACCATCGCATTATCACCTGGAGCATAAATGCCACGAATGGTACCCGTACTGTTCGTGCAATCGACAATGTTGCTGATTACCGCATTGTTATACTCTTGTGCATAAATGCCGCCATTCCCGGCAAAATTATTAGTCGGCCCGCGAACGACATAATTGCCGTAAGCATTGCTCTGCACGTAAAGTCTGATTGGCTGCGCATCCCATGCTGATCCACCCACGTTATGGAAATAGCAGCCAATCACATTCCCATAAGAGTGAGAATACACCCCAGCATACGACCCATCGTATACTTCGCAGTTTATGCAACTGGCGGATCGCAATTGTATTATCATCTGCGATCCGCAGTTGTGTAATTTCAAACCAATATAGTTGACAAAACTAGTTGGGGCACCACTAATTGAATATGTCCCATTACCGTTGATTCCGCCATCCGTTAGTCTGTTAAAAATCAATGGTGCTTTGGCGGTGGGCACACCATATGTGCCTAGACTGTCGGCTATTGTTGCCGTTGCCGTTACGTCTCCGGTGATATTAAATCGGTCGCCATCGGTACTATCTTGCGTAACGACAGCCAACGCTCCGATATGTGTAGCAAACGGATTGCCAATCGAGCCATCGCCCGTGGCATCGCTGCCCTCCGTCGCGTGTATGTAATAATCGTTTGGTGCGGCCATCCTTAGTCCTTATCCACCCAATAAACTCACAAGCCCACCACCAGCAAGTCCACCAACACCACCTGCACCTACGATAATGCCAAGCATCGTTGCCGTTTTAATCTTCAACTTGTTCACATCTTTGATTGTTTCTTTCTGGTTGCTTTTAAGATCAACAACTTCTTTGGCAACCGGGCATGATTCAATATGCTCCTTGATTACCGTTAATGCGGCTTCGCGGGCTACGTTTTTGACAAATTCGGTTAGTGGTAACTTAACTTGCAATTCATCTTCCATAATACGTCCCCTCTGCAAACCAAGACTGTGTCATATACTTCCTCCTCCGTGAATCTACAAAATGAAAGAACAACTTGTTATGCTGCTAATAGAGTTCTTGTTGATCTGATTCCATATAACTCGTCAGGCACTCCACGACTTCCTGTCAACTCAATGAAGTCATCTTCATCATGTGAGTTGCGAATAATCCACACGATATTGTTCAGCACAGACTCATCCCAACGAACACCCACCAAGCTCAAAGCATGTCCCCACCAATTGTAGGCAATATACCCAGACACACCACAACGCAGAATGCTGATTGCATGTTGGATCATCTTTCGAGCATCGGAATCCCAAGCCTCTTGAATACGGTAGTTGAGAGCGGCATCCTCCCAACCTTCTTTGAACTTCTTGTAGTTGAGGGAGTGTTGATCTGGTGTGTACTCCATCGGGGCGATTCCTCGCTCCATTACTCCATTGATAAACGATTCGAGGTAATTGCCCCGGTTACGCCAGCCTACCAACCATCCCATAGAAACGGGAGACAATAGCACGGAGGGCTTGCCTTCCAAAGCTCGGCAATTCATCACGTCGCCCGTACCACTCCACGTCCAGCAGTAACCTAGTCCATTCTGATTCCATCTGAATCCATCTGGCCCCCAGGTTGCTTTCTGATGGTACATAGGAAATATCTTCTGGTCATGACAGAACTGTATAACCTCTTTGTAGTCTTTAGGGTCAACTAGCTTGTCAGGATAAGCCTCACCAAACGGTATCAATCCAGGAGCAGAACCATAGACTGACTTTCTGGGAATGGCCCCAAACAAACCATCTTCACCCCTTGAGCCCATATCCAACCGAAGATCTGTCCACTGCCGGTCGCAATCGAATCGCTTTATCATTGTCACTCTCCTATTAGCTTCATAAAATCTTCAATGGTCTCAGGCATGGGGTAATCATGGATTGTTGTATCACCCTCTCGCTTGGCTATACATACCCTCGGCAGCTTTTTGTTTTGCACTGTTTCCCACCAAGGTCTCAGATTAGGAGCAACTACTTTCACTGTCTGACATCGCCCTGTTGTTGAATCACATTGAGTTACAGCTTCTACGATAGAATCGGGGTCGTAAGCGCCTAACCAAATATGACCTCGGGCGGCGAGTAATTCCCGGAATGCCCGACCACTTACCATCTCGCGTTGAGCGTTGTTGTAGTTGTCCAAGTCATCAGATTCCCTGAAGAACATAATCTGGTATTTTCCAGTAGGTACAGGTGGATCGGGAGGGTCAGGGGGATCCGGGGGATCAGGAGCATCTCCGTTGACCAACTCATGCAGTAGGATAGTTGCTTTACCTTCATTAGATACTGCCAAGGCAAATACGTAAGTGCCTTTTAATCGGCTGGCAAATACCACTGCTCTTTTGTTGGTGTCGACGTATATCTTTGCTTTATCAGCAGGATATACAGCCCAATTAAGATCTGCTCCCTCTGGTGCTTCTGCATTGAGAATGGCCAGGTCACCTACAGCTACTAGGGTTGGTCCAACAATCTTTATCGCAGGTTGTGGAACTGGTGTATCGGCTGCTTGTGTAGTCTGTGAGCATGAATACAGAAGACAAACAGCAACAGCCAAACCAAAATATAGTCTAGTTCTTTGTTTCATTTCTTACTCCTGGGAAATATCTTCCACCACAGTTCCTTGCACAGATGTATGCCACCATGCCAGATTGCCCAACAAACAAGATACATGGCAGCAAGTACATCTATGACAGTGATTCTATAACGACTCATTGTCACACCTCTGTGATAACTCTTTGGCATTCCTGAAATTCTGTCGCGTAATAATGCCCTTCTCCTGTATAAATATACTCATTCCAGACAGCAGAGCACCAACAAACTCATTTACACTATGTATCTGACACATGCTTGGACTGACCTTGCGATGCTCTGCTGCTTCTTTCCAGCTACGCGATATCATCTGGATAATCCTACTGCAGTTTGGTATCTATTGACAGTAACTGGCTGATCGTCGTCTTATCTGAACCCTTCCCCAAAAACGGAACCAGCCCCGCCGACCTGCTCTATTTCGCCAAGTCTTGCGTTTCTCAACAGAAATGACCTTGGTAACTTTCTTAGCAGGAGCTACAGTGGGTTGGGGTTCTACTTTTGGTTTCAAGGGGAACAATCTCCACTGACGAGTGATACAAGTGCCCCCTTCACACGTCTTCGTAGATGTGGTCCAACCACCATTCACCTTCTCAAAAATATAGACACCACCCTCCGTAGTCACCTCAACCTTTTTCTTGTCAGGTATCAGCTTTAGTATTCTGTTATCCAGAACATTTTTTGCAGGCAGCGGGGCAGCACAAGCAGCTTTGTTAGGACAGTTTTCACATGCCGTCCATTCCTTAGCCACAACATTGGCAGCCAAGAAAAAACAAACCAGTAAACACACTATAAATCGCATTTCTTAATCTCCTGAAAAAGTAAACATAGGTAATTGCCCCTTGCAACTCTGGGTCACTTATTTACGGTTCTTCCACCACTCAATAACTTGAATGGCCAATTGAATCAGCATTATAATTACTGATGGGTCGATCTTGGTATCGTCTGATAGCTTTTGTACCATCGGATGTTTTGCATCCACAGTGGCTCCAGCGTCTACCAGGGTTACAAAATCTATGACGAGTTCATAGAATGTTGTCCAAGTATCAACATTGGACGCAAGAGTTTGCAACCCAGCCACCAGTTTGTTATCTACATCACTGGATGTAGTTTCGGCCACTTCTTCCAACAGAGGCACCAACTTCTGTAGTACCCAAACACGGGCAGACTCAGCACTGGTCCATTCAGGTAGTGGCAGTAAAGCCACCGCTTTACGAACCCACTGCAGAAGTGTTAAAAAATTGACTCCCATTATAGATCTCCTTTGCAAAAACTTTCTTCGAATTCCCTTCGTTTTCTCTCATAGATTGCTTCATGCTTCTCAAAATTAACCAGTGTGTCTGATACTTGTCTAGCTCTCTTAATTAGATCAGTAACATCCAAATCCCTGGTTCGCATCACACCCACACTCAACAGTATAATAGCAGTCAGCTGTTCTACCGAGATATTTTCTTCCAACGCTTGTCGAATTGCATCGACAAACATTCCGGGAAACATCGACCGCTCGTTGTTGATCGTATGTACTGCCACTCTTAATTTTTCTGTCTCGTTCATTCATACATTCCATTTTATAGAAATCCATCTCTAGTCCATATAGGTATCCTGCCTGCGATTCTCCATCATATCCCACAACTCTTTATACTCTCTGGGTAGCTGTTTTATCTGCTTCTCTGTCAGCGGGGGCTCATCATATGACATTGGATCATTCCCACCCAAAAAGTAGCATCCCAAACCCTTTACTGCTTCCGTCAATGCAATAACCAGAGCTGTGCCTACATCAGCGTGTCCGAACTCATCACTAACTGCTGTGAGTCTATAACCAGAGGGGGGTTTGTGTTCGATGTTGAATTTGCCAAAGTCCCGGTGCAACATACTGTCTCTGTCATAACAATCCAACTTTCCATCCTGCATCGACTGTACGAATGTTGTTGCCATCTCTGTCCTGTTTACCTGGGAAGAGAAAGTATACTCCATCATAGGCACACCGAAGGTTCGCAGTCGTTGTGCCATAAACGAGCCACCAGCAGCAGGATCATATCCAAACCACCCTACATTGTAGATGGTTGCTAACCGCTTGCAAGCCTCTTCCACTTCAATTAGATCTACCTCCAGTTTCTTTCCCACCATAATCGAGGGTTTGTATGCCTGGAAATAAGCCACACGCACTTTGTTTTCCACAGGAGAGGCTCCCAATATGACAATACCACAGTGGTCGTGGCTAATGCCCAAGTCCAGTCCACCATAATACATTGTGCCTTCTAGTGGTTTTCTCTGCGGACCTTTCAACACAAACCGTCTTTCAAGGGTTTCTTCATCTAGGGCACTACCAACACCACTAATCCACCTGCCCTCCCAGAGACGAGCATACTCCATCCCAATAGGATCTTGTGCTTTTGCCTCTTTTATATCTTCTGGAGAAATCCAAGGTGCCAGTTTGTTCCAGATAAAGACTTTCCAACGCTTGCTGTTGATTGCTGTATTTCTCCAACCATCAGCAGGTGTTCCTTTAATACCGGCATTTGTAGATATAATTACAACACTGCGTGGAACACCAGCAGCGTTGTTCATATGGGCTTGCATCACTGCCCATTTATCAACGTGTACCAATTCGTTTAGAATCAACAGATCTGGTGTTTGTCCTTGGGCACTTCCTGCACTTGAAGTTGCTTCAATTCTCACCCATACTTCTTTAGGTGTTTTCTTGTTTCTAATCTGAGATTGTACTATTTCCACATACTTGTTCAACCAGGGATTATAGTGTAATAGTTCGACTGCCCTATCTTCTATAATCCTCGCTTGTTTGCTGTTTGACGCAACAACCTGACACTTAACAGGTCTTCTGGGAAACGCCATTAACCACATTAAGCACGCTGCGATGTCCGAGTCTTTTGAGGACTTCTTTGTCCTCTCTAACCAGAACCTCTTACAAGTGGGCTCTGTTCCATTTCGTACAGAAACAAAAGAAGGTGCTACTGCATTAAAGAAATCCATCTGGAAGCCTGCCATACAACTGACAAACCTCTGTGGACCAGTAGCACTGGGGATTATCAATCCCTGTAGAAAGAGTAGGAAGTCAGTTTTTGACTTCTCTTCATATATCTGCTGAATTTCTTCTTCGCTAAGAGCCAACTCATTATTATCTGAGTTCTCCCACTGCTTCCGATTCGACATTGAGAACCTCCGCCTTGAGCTTCTCTTCTTTTAGCTGATCTATGGCTCTCAATGCCTGGACTACTTTTTCCCTGCTTACTTTTGACATATTCAGATTTACGATCGTATTGTTCTGAACGATCGGTTCTTGTGGTTCTTTTGGTGCACCAATTCCCAGTAGGAAACAGCGAAACTTAATTAGTTCTCGACGCTCCCTAAGAAAAGTGGGATCTCCGGCTTGCCCTGTTATCTTCCTGGTGACTTTTTCTTGTAGTATAAAACCATCCCCTTGACACACTGGGCACCACTCTTTTGTATCCGCATCACCATCCAGCATACCAGTGCCTTTGCACTCTTTGCATGTTTTCTTATAGTAGTCAGTAGTGATTTCCTCTTTGTTCTTCTTACTTCTCTGCCACGCGTTTGAAGCTTCTTTGTAGTTGTCTTCAATCCTATTTAGAGCAACAAGCAACTCGGCCTTGGCCATCTGCTTGTCTTCCTCACGCATCTCATCCAATATAATAGCGATGTCCCGGGACACTGTCTGCTGGTTCACACCATGTCGTACAGCTAACGCTATCTGGTTGGAAAGTCCATTTAGGATATCCTCTCTTATATTTTCTCGCCGCTGCATAGCAGCAAGTCTGGCATTAGTTTTGGATGTTCGCCAAGCCATGTTGCTTCCTCAAACAGCAGTTCTTGTACTTCATTCCACTGCCACATTGACAAAGAGAATTTCTCGGCTGGTTCTTTATTGCTCTCAGTGGTCTTTTCTTACCCCCATAGCACTTTAGACAGATGTAACTTGTACCCACAAGCTTTATTCTGTCTTCCTTGTACTTTTTACCACAAAGATCGCAAGTATACGACACAGTCATTTCTTTCCTCCTATAACTGTTGGCCTCCCTACACTGGCATACACCATGCCTTCTATTATAGACATATCCTGTAGGGAAAACAAGTTCCTGCCATCCAGCACTATTCCACACTTATAATCGTTCCAATCAATTTCTCTATACTCATTGTGATCAGTGACTATAATAACTACCTCAGCGGCGTTTAGTGCCTCATGTAGAATGCTGGTTGTCTTGCACCCATAGTAGCCATTCTTCATCAACCACTTGCTGATGTTACTTACTGCGTACGGATCGTGGATAGTAATGATAGCATTTCTCTGGTACAGGTAGTCGATTAGCGGCAACGCAGCACTTTCCCGAATATCATCCGTCCCAGGTTTGAATGCTGCTCCCAATATGGCGATCTTGCTGTGTAGATCAACTTCCAAACTTGCCAATCTTTTGGCTAAGTAATTATGAACACGCAACCCATTAAATATATGTGTGGCTCTGATAAGATTTGTAGAAGCTTGACTTGCGTGGGCTGTATGTAAAAGACCTTGCACATCTTTGGGGAAGCAGGAACCACCATAACCCGGACCTGGTTCGAGGAAGTATTCCCCAATTCTGTGGTCTGTTATCATGCCCTCTCGAACTTCCTCAATGTTTGCCCCTGTCTCTTCACAGATGTTTGCCATCTCATTTATATATGAGATTTTCATTGCCAGGAAAGTATTTGATGCGTACTTTATCAACTCAGAGGATTCCCTTGATACCAACAGATGCCCTTTGAAATTGTCTTCTCCCTCCATTACCTTGTCATACAGTGAACTCAAATAGATTGCTGACTCCTCACAATTAGTTCCATATCCTATAACAATCCTGTCTGGTTCAAGGAAGTCTTGAATTGCTCTGCCCTCTCTCAAAAACTCTGGGTTTGATAGTACTATATGCTTAAAGTTTCCTGTCAGTTCTGGCTCATCAAGGATCTCTTGTATTCTTTTGCAAGTGCCTACTGGCACCGTACTTTTTACCACTACAATCTTCTCTTCATTCGCATATTCCTTTACCTGTTTTGCTGCTATTATTACACTGGAAATATCTACTTTCCCTGGTTCTATTTCTGATTGTACAGTAGGTGTACCAGTTGTAATAAATATAGTTCTACACCGTTGTACAACTTCTTTGGTATCTTCAGTAAAAGTTACTCGATCTTTTACTTCCTCCAGTAGTTCGTTGATGCCTTCTTCGTATATAGTTGGCATACCACTTTGCAGTTTCTCGATCTTCTCTTTGTCTGTATCGCTGCATATTACGTTATAGTGTTTTGCAAAACAGAGGGCTGTTACCAAACCTACATAACCTGTTCCAATTACACCTATCTTTTCCATTCCTCTGTTCACTCCTTTATGTATTTTACTACTCGTTTTCCATGGTTATTTTCTTCAAGCAATGTCTTACTTGTATATATCAAAACAGTATCAGAAACTTTTACTTGCTTATACACTCTGCAGAAAACTTCTGATACTGTTTTCTATCTCCTTACAGATGGTTTCTTTCACCTCAGGCTTACTCAGCAGTTCTTCCTTGCTTAGCTTCAGCAGATCTCTCATATACACTATATTACACTGATTCTCCAGTACAGTAATACTACGCACACTCAACCCATACTCTTCCAGAACTGCTATTGGTTCGTCTACTAGTTCTTGTCTTCTTCTTGACTCGTTGCTGTTGTTGGGCATTTTCTCAACTCATTATTGTCTCTGGTGACTTTTGCATCATCCCGTCTGATCTTGATATCTTTTGGTGCTTCAATACCAATACGTACTTTTTTATTGTCGAAGATACTTCCTATAGTAATCACTATATCATCACCAATAAATATACGCTGTCCTTCTTTTCTTGTCAGCATGAGCATATGGGGTTTTACTTTCTTTTCTGCGTTTGTGTTAAGAATAGTATCTACAGAAATCTATAAATTCAGTAGATAGTATCTCCTTGGCCATTTCTGCAATCTCACCTTGGTACTCAGCAGCTACAAAACTGATGAACTGAGTATATAAGATGTCTTCCAAATAGTGTGCTTTATCATGGTCTTTTACTTTGGCTGCTTCCTTTATAAGCTCAATCTGTCTCTTTATCTCCTCCATATCAAACTTCTTTGACTTTGGCTTTGACATTATATGCTTTGCTTTTGACATTATATACTCCTGTTTTCTTGTGCTTTATTCTCCCACCCACCAATCACTTCCTCTGAAGTTGGTGGGCAGAACTCATTTTAGAAACTCCCTGACTTCATCCCAGTTTACAGATACCTTCTCCAATTCTGATTGCTCTTGCTTCTCCCGTTTTACTTCCTCATTCCACTCACTAATGCTTCTGTACCGCAGTATCTCTGTTTCAATAAGATTAGTTAGCACAGAAGGATCAAGTGCATCTAATTCCCAACTCTCATCTCCAAACTCAGCTCTATAACCAAGGGATCTACTATCAGTTATCTTAGCAGGGTTGGGGGGTGGATTATAACGACTCACTTGATCCATGTTTAGAGCAATTCGTTTCAGAGTTATGTCTTCATTGGTAAACAGATCAAGTCTGCTCTTTATGTCCCTGCTCATGTCCATGCCACTTGGATCATGGTCACCTAAGTGCAGTATTATTGGGACTTGTCTTGCTTTTATATAGCCAAGCAGACGCTGCGAAGCCACCCACATCTCACTGGCTGAGGTATACCCTCGACAGGAAAAATGTGGCACGTCCAATGGTTCACAAACCTGCTCTACCACTCCAATGAGGGCGTCTTTCTCTATCCAGACTTCAACTCTGTTGGATTGGGTTTTCCACTTGTCGATGGCATATCCATAAGCTGCCGACTCAATCACATCAGCGGGGCTTGACCAATGTGAGTTTTTCCGTAAGTATCTAGTTCGATCTGTAATTGAGTTCCAGTCTATCAATCCAGCAAGTCTCGCATCTGACACAATCCTTCCTAACTTGTTGTACTCTGTGTCTTTGTTAGCCAACAAACCTCTTGCTACAAACTGGTAGTACAATTGCCTCAGTGTCAGGTCATACCAGCAGAATCGTATTCACTGATAATCTCAAGTGCTTTTGAAATTATTAAACGTGACTCATACGAGAACTTTTTCTTTGTATAACAAATCCTGGGCATTTGTTTCTCCTTTCTTAAAATTAAAAGCGGCGGGCCGAATCCACTTGTACTTCGCTTCTTCGGCTTGCGTCCACAAGATTTTTCCCTCAGCTGTACTTTCGCCTTGGCCTTCTTTCCTCTCGCCACGCCGCCACCGCTTGTATCACTTAATCCTCCGCAGTTTTGCTTCCCAGCCACGTGCCCTCTTTAATCCTCATACACCTCCATAAAGCCACCGGCCAATCATCCTCTCGTTCATTGTTCAAGTCTTCAATATAATTTTCAGATGCTTCGTTGTGATCTAATGTACTCATCACTGTCCCCCCAATCTGAATCCATAGAGCTTTTCTTTGGCGAGGCAGAGTTCACAGGCTAATACACCGCCTGTTCCTTTCAAACCACGGCCGTGAGGAAAAATCTTCCACTTGCCACAACAATGGTTTTCTGCTACGATACCCACGCCAGGAACTAAGAGTGCATTTACATTCCCATACTGCTTATGTGGAACCCAAACAGAAAAGTCCGGCCTAATAATTCGAGGCTCGGACTCGATGTAGGCGATGAGTTTGATAGTCGCTCCAGGGTGAATTTGCTTGATCGCGTCGACGCGTTGGTTAATATCCTCTCCCATGGTCCACTTAATAAGCGGGTAGCATAAATTTGTAGTTCGTGTTCCTTCCGCAAGAACTTTCTCGGATATCATTGTTCGCCCTCCAATCTAAAGCCGTAGAGCCTTTGCTCTGCCAAATAGCGCACACAGTTCACTGCGGTAGCCTCTGGTGAACGAAGATACGTATGATTATAGTCAGGTTTGAATATCGCCCAGCTAGCCCCTTCCTCCACTTCTGCTACGATACCTATACCGGGCACAAAAAGCGATTGAACATCTTTATGTCGGCCACAGGGCACCCATACCGCTCCCTCCGGTCGAATAATTTTGGGCTCGATATAAGCGATTGCTTTTACCATAGCACCATCGGGAAGCTGGGTAACGTCGTACCTAGACCAATGTACGTGATGTATATCACCTATAACCTTACTAACTCCCTCGCCGACTACTTTTTCGATCATTATTCTCCCTCCATGTGGAAGCCGTAAAGTTTTTCTTCTGCAAGACGACGCTCACAGGTTTCAACAGTAATATCATCAAGCAGTTTGTTTTGTATATTGTCTCCAGATGTAAAAATAGCCCAGCTTTGATCGCCCATGATTTCTGCCACAGTTCCAATACGGGGAACGTATAACAAGTGGGAATTTTCAAATTTTCTGTGTTTTATCCATACTGCACCCCCTGGCCGGATAACTTTGGGTTCTACACAAGCAACCAACTTAAGGGGTGTGCCCGGTGGTAATTCTCTCAAAGAAGCAGAGCAAGAACACCAGTCCACCAGTTCAAACAAGGATTCATCAGTTTTATTTGAACATTCAACAAGTTTGCTTCTGTTTCCTGCTGCTACTATTACTTCTTTAGTCATTTTTATGTTCTCCTATACATCTTATTATATAGAGTTACTTACTTATTTCCACTAATTTTCCCAACGAAAATTCTGGGTAACTATCTATGTCCACATTCAATATGATTTGCATTCCCATATCATCTGCCAAAGACTGTAGTAAGTTTCGCACCCGTCTGCGGTTTTCCTTTCCCCTTACATTCTTCAGTGGTTCATCAAGTACTAGTAGTTTCCTTCGCTTGGGATTGCTGAGTAGTATGCTGGCCAATCTCAATGCCAGAGCCGCTACGTCTATAACACCACCCCCCACTTGATTTAGTGGATCATCCAACTCAACACCATCGCGGACAAACATCAATACAGCTTCTGTTTTTCCACGCTTGCAATCCCACCGTATGCAAAACTCGTAAGCATCCTCAAACACGGTGGAGAGACACTTCTCCACTATACCAGCTATTTTGTCATGTACTTTCTGTTGCACTGCTGCTGAGATCTCTTGTACTATTGCCCTTGCTTTCAGATGGTTTTGGTACTCTGTTTGTGCTTCTTTCAGAGATTCTTCGCAGTCATGCAGTTTTTCCTCTGCCTGTTTGTACTGTATGACAAGCCTATTAACTGCTTCTCTTTTATTGGATATATGTATAGATGGTGTATTCATCAGTGTAGAACATCCCACTTGTCATTGAACTGCTTGAGTTTTTTCTCGTAAGCTTTTTCTAGTTTGTCTTTCTTTTTCTCCAGTTCTTCATATATCTTTTCTGCCTCCTCAACTGTTTCACAACCATACTCACTTTTTAGTTGTCCCATCACTTCATCTAGAGCACCTTCAGCTTTGGCTAGTTCTCGTTTAGCTTGCTCAACCTTGTCTTTCAGACGTTCAAATTCTTTGATGTCCATATTTATCTCTCCATTGACTCCAGTATGATAGACGAAACCTTTTCATCAACGTCGTTGTCACTTATGTAGCGCTTGACCTCTGCCATAAAATCAAAAATCTCAGAATCTAGTTTCTGCAGACCATCAATAAATTCTTCCATGCCAGTCACTTCAATCGCTTCAACTTGCTCCACTTCCAACCACTTATCTTCCGAAGTATCTAGATTGTATCTGGTAATACTACCATCACTATACAGTAGACCAACGGAAGGTGTTAGTAATCTCTCATCACTTTTCCTGGGTATCAAACAACCACAATTATATACCACCATATCTCCATGGCGAATTCTAAATCCAGTGTGATTGTCCCCAAACACTGCAACATTAAAATCTGAAAGTTCTCTTACCAAGTTTTTGATGTTTGCTTCAACTGGAGCTCCTGGATAACAAGTTTTTCCGTCCGACCATATGTACTTATGAGCAACAGCGATGCTAATTTCTGCTTCGTCACCCACAGACTCCGGCAATTCATCGTACACCGCTCCACGAACTGTAAAACTGTCTGTTTTCACAGTCGTTCTTTGCAAGGGAGTTATAACACCATGTACTTCAAGCGTGTGATAGGCTGACTTGTGTATCTGCTGAATATCATGGTAAGGCAAATCATGCTGTCCGGGAATGGAGTACATATTGGGAAGGTTTTTGAGTGCCCAATTTACTAGTTCTACCGGAGGGTTATACCGATCAAACACGTCACCAGCACATATTATCTCTGCTTCATGCCGTACGGCTATGTCGTTGAGTTGTTGAAGAACTCTCCCTTGAGCAGCATACCAATCAGGTTCAGCGGATCTGGCTACTGGGGGTGTGTGACTAAGATGTATATCAGAGCACAATACTGCGATCACTCTCATTTAGTTTCCCTCCACAAAGTGGGCATCTATTGCCCAGTTCGTCCTTGAGTTTATTTTTTGCACATCGATACTCCGTTGTTGCTTGTTTGACTAGCTTCTGTCGATCCCAAACCTCTCTCAACCTATATTTTATATCTGCCATCTCAGAACTTGTGTTTTTTACATCCACAACTATAGACTCCAGTGGTGTAATGTCTGGAACCTCTTTGATTTTATCTTCCAAATCCTTTATATTTTTTATCAGTTTTCCCAACTTACCCAACGGTTTTTCTACTGTCATTAACTCATCTGCTAGATTCACAAGTGTCTCGGAATCACGGAGAAACTGGGTATTGTTGTTGATCGTCTCTGTATATTCTCTCGACACTTTGTTCTTCTTGCCCAACCAATCAATCTCATCTTTTATGTCAAAGATTTTAGTATCCAGTTCTTCCAATGACGAAAAGTCTTTCTCAAGATCGGGAACGTATGACAACTTTTCAAACTGTTCTTGAGCCTTGCTCAGGCTCTTCTCCGCTATAGTCACACCGTAGTTTGCTTTTCGAACCTTTTCGTTTAGCTTTTGTATAGTTGAATCTATTAGTTCCAGGTTAGTAATGCGATTCAAGTTCTTGGCAACATCCCCAGCAGATAGATTGAACCAGAACGGACCATCGTGCTGACCTTGTATGTTCTCAGCACCCAGATTGAGAATGTTTTGGACACAGTCAGGAACATCCGCACCAACCGAATCCATTCGATTGACATTGTTGTTGTTTCGTATTAGATAAGAGTTTTTTGTCTTAGTTCTGTCCCTCCTAATATCCACACCATCCACTGACAAAAAAACAGAGGCCCCAGAAGATTCGTACTGGATCATTCCCAATCCCAGGGGTCTATTCTGTGACAACCAACGAATAGCCCGAATCACTGAGGACTTGCCCGAGTCAGACGGTCCTACGATGGCTGTGATCTTCTTGTCAAACTCCACACAAAGACTAGAGTGACATTGGAAGTTTTTTAACTTGAGTTTTTCTAACATAATACTAGCATCCAGCATACATCTTCTGTAGTGTAGAAGTATCCTCCCTCATCTCACACATCGACAACAACAATAACCACCATGCGTCGATTTCATCCCCACCTGTGAACTTCTTCTTAGGCCAACACTCCTCAGCTTTCTCACGCATTGTATCCTTTGAGGCGTTGCCCTTACCTGTAGCAAACTTCTTTATCTCCCCGGGACTGTACCCTCGATAGTCTATTCCTTCAGACTCACACCACAGCTTTATAACTGCTTGTAACTCGCTTTGTACCACCAAAGCTCCTTGCATACCAGGGCCAGCATGGCGAGCAGCCTCGAACACCACTAGATCAATACCATTATCGTTATTCAACTCCCTTAGCTTGGACTGCAAACGAATCAATCGCATCCCACCAGACTCATCCCGTCGAATACTGAAGTCCCAAACACCAGATATACCGTTCGACAATGCCCATCCCATATGAGTCGCTGGATCCAATGCTAGTATATTCACTTCGGAAATCTCCCACACAATGATTCCATGCCCATTTCATACATAACGCCATCCCACTTCTTCCGATCCACACTATCTTCTCTTATTTTATACTCGGGACAACCGGGAAATGGTAGTTGTGTTAATTGTGCGTAATTCTCTATGGTGGTGTGACCTTCTTTAATGGATTGGTAGGTTTTTGTAGAGGGGGTGAGCTGCCCTGTTATATACTTGATTGCTGTGACCTCCCCCACTCCTTTGATTCCTGGTATGTCATCACTCGAACAACCTGCAATCGCCTTTACCATGGCCCAACTCGACGGAGATATCCCATAGGCACTTTCAAAAGTGTGTTGATTTATCAACTTCTTTTGCACGGGATTGTAAATAACAGTGTTCTCATCCAGGAGCTGAAACAGATCTTGGTCTGTGCTGATAACAGCTTTCCATAAATCAGGATATGATCCACAGACACTAGCTATAATATCATCGGCCTCATAGCCATCTTCTTTGAAGAGGTTATGGAATCCGATCTCAGGCAGCCACTTTTCGTATAACTTTTTGATCTGTTGTCGTAGATCAGTTCTTACTTGTGCCTCTTCATCTGTCATCTCACCAAGTTTTCGTAACCTACCAGATTTGTAACCTTTGTAGATTCTTTTTCTCCTCCAAGTTCCCGAATCAAAACAGAATACCATATGAGTAGTAGAAAACTTTTCCAGGAAGAATAAAATGTCACGAAAGATTCCATACAGCACACCTGTCGCCATATCCTCATAAGACAGATCACCCGTAGTATATAAAGACCGGTAAGCCAAATTGCTCACATCCAGAATAACTACCGTCTTATCGTCATCAAAAAGCAACTTACTCATACCTAGGTTTCCTTTCCAATGAAATTGCTTCCTCTGTATCTCGCCATTCCTGGGCTATTAAGTCATCTAGATCTTCTGCTAGATCGTTCTCTTCAATAAATTTAATCAACTTATCTCTCTTTATAGGTTTGCCTTCTAACACTGGTCCCAAACCCTTTGGTGTGATAATACCAGACTTATTCTGGGACCAGGCACCCATCGAAACCAAATAGTCTAAACAAGACCCAGTGTTGTCTATGCCATAGCTGTAGTAGATGGGCAAAGATACTGTATTCTCCCTACCCACCAACCTATTTTTTTTCACGTTTAGCTGTAGATTAACCCCTATATTGTACTGCTTCCCTTTGTACATCTTCTTCAGATGACTCTGCACTGATGACCAGATTTCTAAAGTAGCGTAAAATCGCAGGGCCTTGCCACCTCCCCTGGTTTTCGTCTGGAAGGGATTTCTTGGATCCACGTTATCTCTAGTTTGGGATATTACAATCAGCAGACTGTTGGTCTGTTCAAGGTTGGAGATTACCCCTCGCATCATGGTGGAATTAAACTTGGCTTTGTTCATTCCATAAGAGCCCTTCGACTCCTTACCCTTGCGGAATGCTTCTTTCCACTCAGTAAACTTATCGTCATCAGCCAGTGTATCCAGACCATCCATACTGTCTAGGACGTAGATAAATGGCACACCCATCTCGAATGCGTCGTCTACATTAAAGTAAAACTCCTCCACAAAAGTTGAGTAGGAGGGTTGCCCGTTTTCATCAGTGGCTGGGGCTTCTATCCTGCTAGCCATACTCTCACCAAAGAACCGCTTGAGACTCATTCTCGCACCACGTTCAACGTTGTCGTAGATGAACCTATAGTTGTCGAATCTCTTGTCCTTGGCAGCTTCAGCCATGCAAGAGAGACTCAACCAAGTTTTACCACTCATAGAGTCTCCTACCAAGAACACAAAGCTGCCACAAGGGAAACCCCCCCGAACATCACCTGAGCATGCCAGGTTTACTACGGAGCTGCCCGTTGACAACAACGACACCTTCTTCGATTCGGACTTTTTCTTCATACTCCTTTTTATCTTTTCCGTATCGGACGACATGTTTACTTCCTATATTTGGTGTACTTGTTACCATAACAGCCCCATCGGAGCAGTAAGATGTTATCAACATAACAAAAAGGGAGCCATTTCTGGCTCCCTTACCCTTATTCGTTACTCATCCCAATCGTCAAAGTCGTCGTCATCGTCTTCATCGTCATCTTTTGACGACTTTTTTGATTTTGTAGACTTCGTTGACTTGGAAGGTTTTCTGGACTTGGGTTTTTCTTCTTCCTCTTCCTCGTCGTCGTCATCATCTTCATCTTCTTCATCCTCGTCGTCACCGTCATCCTCTTCATCATCTTTTGACGGCTTTTTAGTCACGGCCTTTTTCGAATTCTTGGACTTGGCAGGTTTTTCATCCGATTCAACCAGCTCAACCTCTTCAACAGCTACTGCTTTAATCTTGTTTCCGTCGGAATCTTCCAATACTAAACTAGTACCATCTCCCGAAATTCTATCAATAGTATACAACTCATCAGGATCTCCTTCGGAGTATGAAACAGTATCACCGACCGACAACCCATAGTCTTCGGCAGTTTTTACTTCCTTGCTCGATTTCTTTGAGGTTTTGCTTTTTTTGGGGCTTTCATCATCCCCATCCTCTTCTATCTGAAGGAGCAGTGCTTTCATCTTATCGTAGGACATCGGTTTGAGCATATCATCCAAACAAGGCACATCCTCAAAGACACTGCTAGGCAGGGGCTTTCTGCGGTCCTTAAACTCAATATCAATAGTCTCTAACCACTTGCCTTGGTCCGACTGCTTGAAAGAAACCCGAACAGTTTTTCCCTCTTCAACGTCAGCAAACAGGTCGTAACCATCTTCTTCATCACTGTTTTGGATTTTGTTGTCTAACTGTTTGCCAAAGAGATGGTGGGAAACATCCCAAATCAGCTTCTGGTCGTAAGAAGAACCCTCCACTACCACAAACAGTTGACGCTCTGCTGGTGCTAACGCCTTAACAGTCTCCTCGTCAGAGCTGGGGTCTTTGGTGAGTTTTGAGCGGTACTCACATATGGGACAAGGTTTTCCATATGTTTTCGCCAAACATATGCACCACTCATTGTTGGGGCCTATATTCCGGTGGATAAAATAAGTGCGCTCAAAATGCAATTCCCCGGCCTTGGCATAGGGATTGCTTTTGACAACGTAAGGGAGGAACTCCAATCGATAGCTACCAGGTTTTGGCGAAAATGCTTCACACCCATCAGGGATTGTCAAGTGGCTACTCCCACCACCTATTTTGTGCTCTGTAAGTCGCCTTTTGGCAGACACCTTGTTACGTCGTTCTTTTTTTTCCGTTCGAGTTGCCATTGATTGGACTCTCCTTCTTTGAGGTTTCTTGTTGTGCTAAAAACTTACCTTTATAATATCCATACGCTCCTAGTTTGAAACAAGACAGAACTAAGAACGGGACTCCCACAAAAATCAAAACTACTACTAAAATCAATGTTGCTAGGTTAATCACGCCGAACACCTTTTCTCCTTATTTCCCTCTTCCGCATCTCGTCTACAGCATCGGACTCACCTTGTTTTGCTTTGGGGTCACCAAAGTACCCAGCAAGGAACAAACTAGTATAACTCTCCAACGCCTTCTTTCGATGCTCCATAGCTCCCACTGCTGCTTGGAGGACTTCATAATCATGCCGAGCTTCTATTAAGTCAGCTTGAGAATTCTTTACATCCTCTGAGATATCAACAGCACTAGACAAAGCTGTTTCCGTAACTTTCACCAAGTCATACTTCTCAGGATCCTTTCGCATCCTAATTGACATTTCTGCCCGAGTAATTTCGAGCGTGTTTTTACACTCGTCAACATCACGGTGAGCATCTGCAGCCTTCTGTGAGTACTTCAGATAGAGTATAGGTTGTCGCAACCACTCGTTACCCAAGTTGTTCTTGTCAATAACGAAATCACTTTCTTCTACTTTTGTTGCCATTCTTCCATCTCCTCTTCAATTTTGTTTTCTACGAACTTTTTGATCTTAGTAAATGTCTTGCCCACATTGTTTTCTTCACACGCTGTCTCTATGCCTATATCTATCTTAACGTTCTCAAAGTTTCCCAGGTTTATGGTTCTTTGTAAAGCATATCTTACCTTCATTGGAACTCCCTTGCATTCTTATTATATCTCTCCCTAGGAACACACTTCCCAACAGGCAGCAATCAAACCAGCCCGCTTACAATCGTAGAAGTTATCACGGAATGCTTCTATCACCATACAAGCCCGCTCTGCTTGCTTTGGACTGTTCAGAGCAACTGTACTCATATAGGATAGGATCAACCATCTAATACTCTCAGCCTGCTCGTCGAGCCCTTCAAACGACTTGAGAAACTTGGCTACCGTTGCCCATGTTCCACCCGTAAGCAACATCCGTGCCAGCTCAATAGCATCTTTCTCCGCTACACCCGCTGATAATGCTTCTATAGCTGTATCAACATCAGTTTCGTGTATCACTTGATCTAGTAGAACCAATAGTTTCCTGGGAGATCCTTGTGCTAAATCAACAATCTTATCAACCACTTCCTCTTGTAGATTGCACTTGTCCTCTTTTTCTGCTACAGACATCACTAGATTCTTAGATTCAATAACATCAAGTGCTTTAACCTTGAGCTCTGTTGCTCTGGTCCTTATCGTTGGTAGCAACTTCTGTGGATCGGTTGTAGCAAGGAAGAAGTAGACATGTTTAGGAGTGTCCTCCAGCATCTTCAGGAATGCCCCCATCGCGTCCTTAGTGAGTGCATGACATTCGTCGATCAACCAGATCCGTACACTTCCGGACATGGGAGCCAATGACATCTTACTTCGAATGTCACGCACCATGTCTATACCTCTAAAGTCGGCGACGTTCAACTCATAAAAATCCATATCCCCACAGTTCAGCTTACCCTTTAGAATTCGGGCTATGGTTGTTTTTCCACAACCACTGGGGCCTGTTAACAACAAGAAATGTGGTATTGACTTGCGCTTGCCGAAATCAACCAAAGTTTTTAGAACTTCCTTCTGTCCAACAACTTCAGAAAACTTCGTTGGCCTGTACTTCTTGTATAATTCCATCACGCTATCTCTATGGGTTTTTTCTCATACCAATTTACATCACTAGCTTCAGCTTCTATCTGTAAATCAGTAATTATCCATGGCCAGTGCTCTCTCACACCCTCAGTCATTACCTGCTTAGCCTTATTCAGATAATCACTTAGTTCGCTATTGTGCACGTCTGCCACAATACTGTCATGTATCTGCCCTATTATATGGCTCTTCATCTTGGCCTTGCTCAACCACTTTACCATCTGTATAAGTGACCACAGCAGACAATGAAATGCCGGACCTTGTATAGGTATGTTGGCTACCTGATTTCTGGTATAGATTCCACTCATTCTAAAACCAGTCATAAGATCAAACCAACCATTCTCAATATAGTTGTTCCACCATGTCTCCTTATGGCTGCTCCAAGTAGAAAACTTTTTGTTGAACTTTTCTTCAACTCTCTTTATATGGTCTTCGTAGTTGTAAAAATCTATCCCCTTGCTCTTCAAATGCTTTCTTAGTGAAACACCTTCAACTGTTTTTAGGGCAGACTCATCAATAGCGTTCCACAGATTTCTAGCCGTATTCTTGTAGTAGGAATTATAAATAGTAGGGAAAACAAAGCAGTTCTTAGCATGAAACCTAGCCTGCTTCGTAACCTGAGACTTGTTTAAGCAGTAACACTCAGCAGCCATATCTCTGTGTATGTCAAGGTCTGGGTTGCAGGCGTAGTCCACCATTTTCTTATCACGGTGAAAACACGCACAAATCCGAAATTCCAAAGCACCATAGTCTATCTCCACCAGTGTGTGCCCTTTTCTAGGAACGAAGCAGGATCTGATTAGTTTGCCAATCTCAGGATCCCGTATCGGTATATTCTGAAAGTTGGGATTGGATGAAGAACTTCGGTACGTTCTGACGAGATGCAGATTGAAAGAAGGGTGAAGAAACCCATCACAGACCTCCCTCCTGATTCCCACTAGATAAGTAGATAGAAGTTTCTTTAGCTTCTCTGCTGATATATAGTTTCTTGTAAAATCAGTGTCAATCTTCGACAAGCAATCGACGTCAACCTGCCCTCTTCCCGTTTTCGTTTTTGACAGAGGTGTGTAGTTCAGCACTTCAAACAATATCTTTCCAAGTTGCGTTCTGCTCCCTAGATTTGCTTTCTCCCCATAACGCTTTCGCCACATTCCCCACTCTTCAGAATCCTTAAGAGCTTCATTAAGATCTTTTATTCGCACCTTGGTATCTTCTATCGTGCGATCCATGAGATCTACATCAATACGCATCCCTACTTCTTCTGCCCTAGCCAACGCTAACATACCTTCATGCAACAACTTGTAAGCATCTTTTGTGGTTGGCTTCATTTTTTTCTCAAGCAATTACAAATACTTCTCAAATACACTACAACTAGTTGTAGATGTGCAACCAGTACAGTGACACACCCCAGTAGAAAAATAGCACGCCTCTGATCTAACAACCCTATATTATAAGTGCTGTCAACTGTAACCTTCATAGTGAAAGAAAGTGCCAGTATCACGGCCCCAATAATAACTAGTACTGTGCTGAACGCAATAGAACCATCAATCCCTTCATACTCCACACCTTTCTTCCTTTCTACTGCTACAGGCTGACACTTCTGTAAATGAACCAACTCAAACTTGTTCTTGCAGTTCTTGCATACCACTTGTCTCCCTACATAGACATCGGGGTGAGTATCAGAAGTACCACAGTTTGGACATACTGCATTCATTGTTTTGTTCCTTTTAGTTCTTCAGACATTCGTTCTTTGGCTTCCCTCGCCTGTTCATATTCCTTTCTGAAAGACTCACTAAACTTCAACCCCATCCAGGTATAGATATAATCCGCCAGACTGCTTGTGATGGGTATCTCCTTGTTTGTTGTACCACCACATGGCTCAAAAGAAGTTCCACGGAACTTTCGCACAAGTGTCTCCAATGAAACGCCATGCTGTAGTGCCATACTGGTGAGGATGCCAATAGTGTCACACAAACCCCCTACGGTGGAGCCTTCTTTAGCAATCTCCACAAACAGTTCACCTGGACGACCATCGTCATACATGCCAACTATTATGTATCCCTTGTATCCATTGATGTTGAACTTATGTACCACAGAATTTCTTGTATCCGGGAGTTTTTCTCTTCTGCTACTCATTTATCTCCTCCATCTGCTGTTGTGCGATTTTATATTCCATGAGAGCATCCATTCCGTTGTAAAGCAATAAATCAGAGAGCTTCACTTGCTTAATCTTATTTTCTGTATTTCCTTTTCCCCCAGCCTCTAGGAAACTACTTATGTTACTAGAGTAGTCCCCCACACCAAACCTAACGAAGGATTGAAACTTTACAGAGGTTATTCCCGGGGTGTTGTTGAGTGTATGTGCTGCTACCATACAGTCCCATACCCAATTCCTCACACCATGCCCGAGTATTTTTCTTGTCCAGCGTTCTTCAAACTTAATGTTAGCTCCAATCTTGGGCACCCTACTTCTGAGCAGTTTGCTTGTTGCTGCAATCGCATCCCCAACCCATGGATAAGCAATTGTACACTCTCCGTCGGATATAGCACAACTAAAAATACTAGAGCCATCAGCATCTGGTTTCAACCTATCTGTTTCAAAATCGAAAGCAATGGGATTGTTTGCTTCCAGAAAACTCTCTATGTATGTCAACACAGAGTCTGGATTTTTCAATACCTTTATCTTTTGTGTGTAAGGATTTTTACAACTACTAGATTTATAGGGGTGTGATTCAATACTGAAAGCCCTTCTTAAGTTGTCGTGAAAGTTTGATTCAAGAACTTCACTATTTTGTCGGAGCAAATAAGAAGGGTGCCAGTTTGGAGCAATCCAGACATTGTATTCCCGACAAGGAACCAAACAACCTACCCACCTACTGATACTCCCTATATCTTTTTTCCAAAGAGGCCCCAAAAGAGATTGAACAGATTTGGTTCCTAGCAAAATAACTACCTTCGGGTTCTTTTCTTTTATCAACTTTAGTAGGAAGGGCCGACAAGCCACAATCTCTTTTGCTGTTGGAGTCCTGTTTTCTGGTGGACGGCAGTTGACTGCATTTGTTTTCCAACAATCTCGATCGAGTTTGATTCCCAGATCATTCAAATGCCTCCTCAACAGTTGACCAGACTTACCAATCAATTGGATTCCTTCTCTGTCTTCCCTCTCTCCAGGGGCTTCCCCTACCACCAGAACTCCCATTTTTCCCAAACCCGAGGGAGCCATCCTGGGTGTGTTGCACTTGTGCTTCAACCCACAAGATTGGCATCTAGGAGCACTAGACACCACACTTGGATTGTTGGCAAAAAAACCTTCCACTGCTACTCCTGCGAGATGCTTGTACAGAAAACGAATTCTTTTGTCTTTATTTGAAGCTTATCAGACAACACCCACCTCTGTGATTTTTTCAGCATGTCCTTCAAAAGATGGGGCTTGACCAGGAACTTTACTGGGTTACCCTCGTATTTGATGCTTAGCATTTCTGCGTAGTTGCCCCCAGAGTTAGTGCCCAGCAACTTCATACTATTTTCTGCAACGGTCACCTGTATAATATCATCATCCTTTTGTTGATCAGACGCGAACAGACTGGTCCTCTCAACTGCCTCAATCAATTCTGTGGGAACTTTTAGCTTCTTTCCACCCACTTTCAAAAACTGATCAATGTTGGGGTAGGTTTCTCTGCTCATTCTACAACTGATTTGTATTGCCCCTTCTGTTCGGAAGTGCATCCAATCCTTGGTAAGGCTATACTCTACAGGTTGGACCAAGCAAATTTTTGAAAGAGAAGATCCACTTATGAGCACATCCTCCATGCCCACATCCCCATAGCATCGAATCAACTGGTAATCATTACCTGCTTCAATGTAGGATTGGCTGAGATGGACGCAGGTGAGCACATACTTACTCTCATCCCTTGAGACACAATTACTGGCCAACTGGACCATATCAACAAACTCTTTGGGCAGCTTTTTCCACTTTGTGGGCTTGCTAATCTCTTGGATCTTTAACGCTATGTCCTGCTCTAACACAATCTTAGCTTTTTTCTTATTTCCCTTCACTACCAAGGCATTCTCAACAACTTCAATATCTATCTCCTCTTCCGACATCTTGCCAAGCAAGTTCAATAACAAACTCGACTTGCAAGCCCCCTCTATTTCTATACCAATAGATTCACAAGAGCAGAATATCTCATCGTTAAAAGTGAAAATCGTACCATTCGAAAAAACAAAGCATTCACTCTGCTCTATTACATTCTGTGTAGACAACCCATGAGAGAGATTCTGTAGCTTGTCATACAACTGTTTTCTATTGACCTTCACTTAATTTCTCCTTGAAATACTGGAATATCTTTTTATTCTCTTTTGAACCTTTGATGAAGTGGTATGACAGTAGCCTGTTTGGTATCATCTTCTCTATCTTATAGCAAGTCACACCTACCATGCCCGCCAAGTACAAATCTTCTACAGGAACATGGTTTTGCAACTCAACGTAATACTTAGCGTTTAACCATTTTCGACAGATGTGAGATGTTGCAACCCCTGACTTTTTGATTTGAAACACTATGTTCTTCTTCTTATTGAACCAGCGATCCTTTCTCACATTCTTTTTATAATCATTGGAAACAGTCACCAAGTCCCATTCGCCCAACCCCACACTGTTCAAGGCAAGGTACTCATCAAACTCTGTGCGAAGAGTAGGAGACAATCTTGTGTAATGATTGGATCCTATGTAGCCTGGTTTGAAGTCCTTGAAAAATCCATTCTCCTCTACAGACCCACCTCTCTCAGTTACCGATATTATATGCGCCTTGGATGCGTAGTTATACTCCCCGTTTTTCCTACGGGGCAGTATGATACTGCCCATACCCCCCACTCGCACCCATGAAGCCGAATCAACTGATTTCCATTTCCATTCTTTCATCAATCGCAAAGAAGTAACCGCAAACCCATGCATCCCCACAACAGGTTCCCCACTCTTATCGATTACAATTGGCTTCACAGTTCCCCGCATCCAAGCCAACTTACCCCCCACAGTCCTATCGTTAGCAGGAGAGATGCCCACATACTTAGCCCCAATATCTATCATCTTCTTCAACCAGGTGGGGTCATCCCCCTGGTGAAAAACAGGAATCACTTTTTCAATTGGCAGCTTCTTCAACATCTTCAGATAGTTAGACCAACCCTCTTCGCAAGAGGCTTGTATCTGTTTGGGCTTAGCCACTACCCCAAAGCTGCCAGGGATAACATCCAAATTGACATAGTAGGTAATCCATGAGTTCCTCTGACAGAACTTGATGTACTCATCTACATCAATTTTTGTACCTTTGGTCCAGACAGTAAAGGCACCAGAATCCAGGATAACCTTAGTCACACTTGACATGTTCAGCCACTACCTGTAGATTGATTCCGCCTCGACTGGCAAAATTACCAATGACCTTACAACGAATCGGGTCAAGGGATTCAACAAGATCTCGTAGAATCTTATTGACTATGGTCTCCATGAACGACCCGTAGTTTCTATAAGCGAAAAAGTAGAGCTTCAGCGATTTTGTCTCAACACACTTTGCAGAGGGAGTGTAAACAATTTCAATCTCTGCAAAATCGGGCTGGCCTGTCTTGGGACACAAGGAAGTAAACTCCTTGAAGTGCAATCGGACCTCATATTCTTCGTCTCGAAACTTGTTAGGAAATGTCTCCAGAATACTAGATAATGGTACATCATATTTGTACTCTGTTACCCGAGACCCCAATTGTTTCAATCCACTAACGTCATCCATTTTCAGCTCCTTATGAAATTCAAAAACTCATTTCTGACAGCCGGTTCCAGGAAACTCCCAGTCAGGCTAGAAGTAACCATGATCGAATTTTGCTTCTGCACGCCCCGACTGGTCATACAGAAATGCTGTGCTTGCAAAACGCAAGCAGAGCCCAACGGCATCAAGTATGTATCTAGGGCCGAGGTGACTTGTTGACAGATTCTTTCTTGTATCTGCAACCGTCGGGAATATACCTCCAATAGCCTGGCTAACTTAGAAACACCCATAACTCTACCGTCAGGAATATAAGCAATGTGTGCTTTTCCAAAGAAGGGGAGAATGTGATGCTCACAAGTGGAGTAAAACTCAATATCTTTCAACACTACCATTTCCTTGCAGGAGTCATCCTCAAACACCTTGATGATCTGGTTAACATCAACACCATAACCAGAAAACAACTGGGAGTAGGACTTAACTACCCTACTGGGAGTTTCTTGTAAACCCTCTCGGTTTGGGTCATCCCCTATGTACTCAATTATTCTAGTGATGTTTTCCTCTGGCCCCCTTTCTAAAGCCACAACCTCCCAAGGAAAAATATACCACCCAGACACGTCTTCCCTAGTCTTATCTACCAAGGCATAGAATGGTCTATTTGTTTGTTTATGTTGTTCTTGAGTTCTACCAGAATCAATGATGTCATCAATTAGAAAACTACTGTCTTCTGGTTTACTTGCCATCTCAATAGTGTATCCATTCATAGCGGCAACTCTTTGTAGAACTAAAGCTGCAAATATCCCACCTCTGGGAACTGGATATACACTTATTGTGCGTTCTTGATGGAGTTCAGGAAATCTGCCCAATACAGATGACAGTGTCGACCTAGCTCTAACTTCAACATCATCCCAAGTTAATTCGTATTTCACATGTACCTCACTGGATCAGGTGTGGAATTAAACGCAAACGCCTCTATGCGCTCTTGGCAAGAACCACACTTTCCACAAGCAATGGGCTGATTCTTATAGCAAGTCCGAGTCAGTTCATATGGCAGTGCCAATCCCAAACCAATTCTAACGATTTGATCCTTCTTCAGATTGAGAAAAGGTGCACACAAACAAACTTTGTTGTCTGTTCCCGCTAGAACTGCTTGATTCATACTAGAGAAAAACTCTGGTCGACAATCAGGGTAGATAGCATGGTCTCCAGCATGAATTCCCAGGCCCACTTCTTCAATTCCCTCTGAGGAAGCATATCCCGCAAGCACAGAAGTAAAGATAATGTTTCTTCCAGGAACAACTGTTAATGCCATTGACTTGTCTTCGTAGTGGCCTTCGGGAATTTCACCTCCCAACAAGTTTGACTTAAATTCACTAAACACACCTCTGAGATCAATCACACTATAAGGAACTTTGTAATACTCTGCCAACTTCTCAGCAGCCTCAATCTCATACTTATTGTGGTTGCTCCCATAACGAAACCCCACACAAAAAACTTCCTTGTCTTGTGAAACAGATAAAGCCAACAGGGTAGCCGAATCTAAACCCCCACTGAGGGAAATCAGAATTTTACTCATTTTCTACTCATTTCTATAACACTGGGTAAAACATCCAAAACAGCAGGGAAATTCATCTTCTCATACAATCTCCCTGCTGATTCAACCTTATTTTTGATATTCGTTCTGTGTTCTAAAATCAGAAGTTGACCAAAAGAAAACCCAGAATATTCCCTCGAAAGAGAATCATTTCCCATCTCACTGAACTCCAACAATCTTATGCACTTGGATTGACAACCTGTATCCATGCTTCAAACAGCTCTGCACTGCTGCTTCAACGTTCCTATTATAATCCGGACCATCCATAGGTTGGACGTACACTGGTGTCCACGAAAACCTGGGCAATCTTTTTGGTAAGCCATCCTCCTCATCCACGTAAGAAGAATCAAGAACGTACTTTATAGCATCTACCCATTCCCGTATCGTTGGAGCAACTGTTACCCCAGGTTTGGGACTGCAAATTATGTCCACCCAGGACCTCAATTGAGTCCAGCGCACCCCTTTCGGTTCAAGTGAACCATTGGTTTCAATTTGCACTCTATACCCATGTTTCACAAGAGCAAAAACCAATGGCTCTATATTCTGGCGAAAGGGCTCTCCTCCTGTCAGCACCACCAATGGCCTCTGACCACTTACAGCCACCAGTGGAAAGCTCTTTACAGTATCCATAAGCTCTTCAACAGACATTCTTTGTTTGTTTGTAGTGTAATCTGTATCACACCACGAACACCGGAGATTGCAACCGTATGTCCTTATAAACACAGCAGGGGTTCCCACTAGAGGACCCTCTCCTTGAAAGGAGTAAAAGATATCAACTACGTCTAGATTTCCTTCTAGATCGTAGTTGATTTTTTCTGGGGCTTGTGTGTTCATTATAGAATCAATTCAGCAGAACAGTCTGGGGTTTCGAACAACTTTACACTGTGGAGTCTTGTAAAAGCAGTGTTGAAACCATATCCCCACTTTTCCACGAATTCAAGCAGCATATTTTCTGCTGTTGGGTTCTTGTCCATCAGGTAAGCCTCCTCAACAAAACTAACTAGGGGATCTTCCTTACTTAAAAGGGTTCTATGGTCCCAACTGGCGAATGGGCCTTCTTTGAGTTTGCTGGAGACACTTTTGAAATCCTCAAGCATTCCCAACTCATCCAATCGAGTGCCTTCTAAGGTTACCTCCAAAATGTATCGGTGGCCGTGTAAACGAGCACACGGCCCATCGTATCCTAACAACCGATGGGCCGCATCGAACGCAATGCGTTTGGTGATTTTCATTATTTTCCTCGTAAATTGAAAATAAATTGAACAGAATCTACTTTATGACGATGTTGTCATTTTCCAGGGTTGCAATTCCAAAACCAACCAAAACGTCTGCATAGCACTTGGCCATGTAGTAGGAATCTACTTTACTGGACTTGCCTCCGTTCTTAACATACAAACCATCAATCTTCTCAGCCAGTGTACGAAGAGCGGTTTTCCCCTTGCAATCAATCAAGCACTTGACACAGCATGCGTGCCTTGTTACCTTGATTGCTTTCTTGGGTTTCTTCTCTTCAGCCTTTTCGGACTTTACAGCCTTTTTTGGCTTTGCTGGTTTGATTTCCTCTTCTTCTTCGGGAGCTTCTTCTTCGGGAGCTTCTTCTTCGGGAGCTTCTTCTTCGGGAGCTTCTTCTTCGGGAGCTTCTTCTTCCATCATTATCTCAACCACACCTTTGGCTTTGATGACACCCTTGATAATTTTGTTGAGTTTTTCCTCGTCCTCTGTTCCCTCTTCAACTGCAAGATCACTGTCACTTCCCAAAGCAACAAGCTCCTTCAGTTTCCGCTCCATGCGGACTTTGTTCCACTTTCCTGCCGCCTTGTAGCCACAAGCCACAAACATCTTGACTAGATCGTCTCTTAACACTTTCATCACTTTTCTCCTTTGTAGATTTGAAGTAAAAACAGGTCTAAAAAAACCTTTCACACACCTATTATATAGTCACAGAAATCAAATGTCAACTCATTTACTCAAAAGACAAGGACTACAGATGTCCCAACAACCAACCATACTGACATATTGATTCTCTGTATAGAATCCATCCCGTTTTACAACCCAGTTCAACTTTGAGATTCCCCGTCTTTTGTCATCTTCAGAGACGTTAATACCCAACATACCATTCACATGCGCAAGTTTTTTCTTTGAGCCCGAAAAATGCTTTCGACCAAGAAGTTTCTTCTCCACATAAGCAGCAGCACTTGATTGAGTAGCAGTTAACACCAGACAATGCATCTCTTGGCTCAACCTGCGAAACAACTTCCAATTCTTATCAATCTCATCGAGTGAATCTGTAGCACCGGGCGGAGCTGCTAGGATGTCTGCATAATCAACCACTACTATATCCGCTACCCATCCCTGTTTTGCCCAGCTCTTGACAATTGAACTGATTGTAATGATATCTACTGAGGAGTTGGGATAACAACTAAGACGGAACAAATCTCGATTACCACAAAACCTTTTGAACTGTTTGAACGCCTTTTGTGGTGTTAGCACTTCCTTAAAGAATTGTTTTGCCCATGTTATTTTCTTTGTTACCTCATCTATCTCAGTAGGAACATTCGCCTTCCCTGGGTATCTGGGAACTCTGCATACCCTCTGTGCAATTCTCATAACTACTTGACTCTGGCTCATATCACCAACCTCAAAGTATGCAACCCTCTTTCGATTGCGAACACCTCTATAAGCAGCATCCAACAAATACATGCTCTTGCCACTCTTGTCTGGGCCCATGAAGGCGACAAAACTGTCTCGAGTCATCGCTGAGCCAATGAAATCGTTAGCCTTCCCTCGATACTTGATTAACTGCTCGTTTTCCTCTCTATCAAAGGCTTCTCTCCATACTTCATAGTCTTCTCCCAACTTGACAAGCTGCCCTTCGCCTAATTCCACCTGTTCAACCCCGAGAGATAAAATCTCACGGGCTCTTTCAGTCCTTCCTTGATCTAACTCCCACGAAGCCTCAGCTAACGCCTTGGCCACGCGCTCTTTGTTGAACACCTCTCCTGCCCGATCAAGCAAAAACTCAATAGAACCTATTTCTTCTGATTCGTACTCTGCTGACAACTCAAGTAAGAAATTCTCGACTAACTCAGTTGTAGATTTATCCTTGATTTTGTTCTTGTCAGCCCATCTTTCAAATATCGGTTGAATTTCTTTCTGCGGTGCCCTACCATACTTCTCATAATACTTGACACACCAACCACCAATAATGTTTGATACCTTGTCAGCAAACAAACCCTCTCGCTTCCACTGTCCGGCCACCCGACCACAAACCGTATCGTTTGTGATCATAGCAGAGAGCACTTTTCTCGATTGAGATCCTTCGTATGTTTTGTTCTTCATTATACTCGATCTGCACTTATGAATCCTTTGCTGTACCCCATCTCAACAAGCACTCTATCAACATCTTCTTGGAAGGTTTGTCTCCCAACTTGGTAATCCTCGGTTTTTTCTAGAGCATCTCTGATCAGCGGAATTAACTCTTCACCTTGTTTGAATCTTCTTTTTCTGATGATTGCTCGAAGAACTGAAACAGTAGGCATCCACTTGCCTTTCCTGATGTAAGTATCCACAGCATATTCAAGTTCTTCGCTACTGACATCATCAAGCGCCCTCATCCACATCAAGAAAACCCCCTGTGAGTACTTCTTCTGAAAAGATTCTGTCAGAGTGAGTAAGATTTTCTTCTTTTTTAGTTCTTCTTTTTCGATTGTACTTCTCATTCAGATACTCCTTTAAGGCTAATTCAGAAGCTTTTTCCAACTGACGCCTGAGGTTGGTTTTTCCCACACCTGCATTCTTAGAGATATGTTCTCTCTTGGCAGCATCTCGAAACCTCTCCCACTTATTATAGAAATCCCAAGAGTTGTAGATTTTCGGTGTGTACTGGTTGAACCAATTCTTTTCTAAGAACTGGAGAACTTGAGTTATTTCTTTTTTACTGGCCTTCTTTTCTGTGCGAATGTGGTAGATATTTTCTGCAAAAGTTTCTGGTGAGACCTGTTTGGACAATCCATGTTTTTTTCTCTTGTTGTGTTTTTTTGAAATTGAAAGAGTTAGATCTGAGCCATACTTGACAAGAATTGATCTTAACTCCCTCCCTTGTTGACGATCCCACTCGGTTAGTGGGAGTTGTGATTTTTTCCAAGTTTGTTTTTTTCGAACTTTTGGCTTGAAGTTCTGATCATCGAAAAAACCCTTCACAAGTTTACTCCTATTTTACAGTTGTACAACTTTTGGGGAAAAAGTAATTTATAACACCCGCGCGAAAAAAGAATTTTTTTCATGCTTTATGAATGTAATGAATATAAGCATTACATTTTTTATACAAACGACTATACATACTTAAAGATTTGTTAATAATGTAATACAACATAACAAAACCGAGTAGTCTACCTATAACATTTCCGAGTAGTCTGAGTACTCGGTTTTCTATATTGTATAACATTTCCGAGTAGTCTGAAAAGTACAGAAAAATACTTTTCCGAGTAGTCTGAGTACTCGGAAATGTTATAGGTAGACTACTCGGTTTTGTTATAGTTAAACGCAAGAAAGCAGCCATCTTTTCCTCCCATTAAACCTCACTATTTCCAACAAACCCCTCCTCCGCAGATTTGAGATAATAGAAGAAATCGTATCATAACTCAAGCACAGATAGTCGGCAAATTGTCCGTTGGACAGCGAACATCCCTCTTTCTGATGGTATGATCTCACAACTGTAAGGAGAAGTAACTCTTTTGCATCTATCCGCCTCTCAAAGAACTCGTGGATATAGTTTCTGGGTACCCATAGGCTCTGCTTATGGTGAACAGATAACCTGCAAGCCTCCTCCAGCTCATACTGTAATCTCCGGCACGGGGAGCGACCATTCTTCCTAGAATTTTCTATCAGTTTCAACTTTTTTAGGTTGATCAACATTATATTGGCTTGTTGTTCACCCACGCTAAGCTTTTCTGCGAACCACCTTATTGTGACAAAACAACCTTTTCCTTGCCTTTGAAAATTAAAAATCAATGAACACAAAATGACCTCTTTTGCACTGATTTTGTGGGATTTGAAAAACTCTAATATCGGATACGGGATCCATAAACCACCTATTTTTTTCTTTGTTTTTTGCATCCTAGCATCCTAATTTTTCAGTAATAGTAAGGTATCTCGTTCGACCATCAAATCCTGATTGTTTTACAAGACCCAGTTTTTTCAATTTGGAAATGCACAAGCTCACAGCCTCTTCAGACAAGCGTAATCGCTTGGCAAAATATGCGTTCGCTAAGCAACAATCGCTATCATTCTTAGCGTGTTCTTCTATTATGGACAGGAGTGCCGCTTCCTTTAGATTGATTTTCTTGTTATAGAAGTACTGCATGGCAGAATCAGAAATCCATATCCCGCACTCTACAGAATGCTGTTCCACCAAGGAAAAATACCAAACTTCGCCTACCTGAGTTTCTTGTATTAAGTGTGCTCGTTTGAGTCTACTAATAATCTGATGTGTTCGAAAGTTTGAAATCCCCAGGAAATCAGAAATCTGGTCGTATTCTAGGGCTATGCCTTCTGGTATATTCCCAGTATCGTCTTCACTAGAGGTGAAAGTGTCAATCAAAGAGAGCAACAGAAGCTCTTTTGAGTTGATTTTTCGCTGTTGAAACAGTTTGTGGTATCTGGCACTGATTTGATACCCATCAATATAGAAGTAGTTGTATTGATTACTCATTTTAATCAAATCTACTAAGAAAAGAACAACCTGGAAAACTGTATTTCACCCATTCTAGGCATCTATAATAGTATTAAAGAGGGGTATATTACATTCGCTAACATTATATAGGACCATTGGGTTCTCCCAACCCATATTTATTAAAGAAATTTTTTCCTGATTTCTGCAATTTCTTCTTTGTCACAACTGCCCAAATCTTTTCCGGTTTCTAGTTCAACCAAGTTTGTTACACCTGGGAATTTTTGAAGTTCCTTAACGAGCTTGTCTGCTTTCTTTCTTCCGGGAGAATCCATGTCAAAGCAGATTGTCCTCACAGGGTATTTTGACATCCGTAACAGTTGACCAGAAGAGTAGCCAACTCCAAATGTAGCAACACCCCCTGGCCCAAACTTCCAAACGTCCAGTGGACCTTCAACTACAACAATCGAGTGTCTGACAAAATCTTCTCCATATAACAGTTCCCGGTGTGGTAACTTTTCTTCTCCTGGCTGGGCGGATATGTACCTCACAACTTCATCACTCTCTACAGTAGACCTTGTGGTCCAACTAACCACTTCCCCTTGAAAAACAATTGGTATCCATATCCTATAAGACAATCTGCCGATGTTGGGTGTGGATTTAATTCTCCAAAGGGGAAGTATTTTACTTGGGATAAATCCCCTCGATTTCAGATACCTTATTGAACGGGGAGTTAGGTCAGTTAAACCACTAGGGATTTTTAGCCGACCATACTTTCGTTCAAATAATTTTGTTCGTGTCTTTTGGAAGTTTTTTGTTTCGGCAAAAGAAACACCTGTCAACTCCTTGAGGATTTCAAATACTGAAACACTACCACAACGCCAACAGTTTGCGTAGAACCCATCAAGGTTTATGCCCAAGTGAAATTTTCCTGAACCACTACCACAACGAGGACAATCAATGTTGATCCATCCTTCTCTAGTGTGGTGGTGTGTTCCCACTTCCCGGAACTCTATATTGTGCTCAGAAAGAAAGTCGCGGAGATCCATATTCAAAAATCATCCAACATCTTTCCAAATAATTCTACGGCAGCAAGTCCCTTTATTATTTGTTCAGAACTTATTATTTTTTCACCCTCTTTTATGAAGAAAATAACCTGACCATTAGAGAGTGATTCACACTCGAAATTATAACCATCCTCTAACAACTCCTGTGCCTTTTCTTCTCTATTTTTTGTAAGCTTTATTTCAAATTGTCTTTTTCGCTTCTCTTCTGGAATGTTCTGTGTAACCACTACCACTTTAGTAATCCTTTCCTTTTGTTTATGGTACGCAAAAACTCATCAAACACATCCAAATCACCAGAAACAGACTTGCCATCAAGTATATTTGATATAACTTCCTGCTTCTGCTGGATGACTTTGCACAGATCCTCTTCTATTGTACCTTGGGCAACAAAGTAGTGTGCCCAAACTGTATCTTTTTGTCCTATTCTATGACATCGATCTTCTGCTTGTGTATGATCTGACGGGCGCCATGCCAGCTCAGAAAACACTGTATCGGATGAAGCTGTCAGATTTAATCCCACTCCAGCAGCCTTGATATTACCTATGAATACTCTTATTCTGTCATCTGTTTGAAAACGCTTTACAAACTCTTGCCTTTTGGCACTGGGAACACTGCCATCAATTATTACTAATCCACTTTTTATTTGCCCACTTAGATTACTGATTGTATTTCTATGGTTGGTAAAAACAACCAGTTTTCTATCGGTAGACTCCAAGAAATCTTGTATCCACTGAACTACATACTTCAACTTCAAGTCAGCAACCAATCTCAACAAATACCCCAGTTTAACGACAGCTTCCGCCCGCTCTGCCCTGACCACAGCTTCCGGGTCTCTTTCTCCCAACCAATTTAGAAAGTCGTTGTTTGCCTTATTGTACTCTATATATTCTTGTCTACTCAGTTTACAAGGGATAACTTGTCTCATCTTTGCCGGCAAATCTTTGAGCACCTCAGATTTTCGCCTCCGCACCATACAAGTATCAAGTAGTAACTTGTTTAGTTCCTCAATCCTAGTTGCACCCTTAAACTCCCATCCCCATTGATTTCTCTTTCCATTACAGTACTTCATACCATAAGACCATCGACTGGAAAATGTAACGGGCTTTAGTATGTTTAGAACAGGAAACAACTCGATGGGTCGATTCATCAGAGGTGTTCCTGATAGAGCGGTTATGTTGTTCACACCAAAGCATAGAGTTTTTACTGCTTTGGTTCTATGTGTGGAAGGATTGGCTATAAACTGGCACTCATCTATTACGATAGATTGTGGTTTCCTGTTTTTTAACCACTGTAACCAACTTTGTAGAATGTCGTAGTTGATTATGATTATCTTGGGAACTCTCTTTGTCTTACTGGGTGTCCTTCCCTCAGCAACAAATGCTTTAATTCCCAGAATAGATCTCACCTCATTCTTCCACTGATACTTCAATGAGGCGGGGCAAATAATAATACACGGTAGGGTCCGACTGAAGTTCCCCCGCAGATTCCATAAGGACATAGGAGTTTTACCCAATCCCATATCTGCGTTCAGCAAGACCCTACCGTTAAACTTCTCTTGCTGCATTTCAGCAAGACATTCCCGTTGAAACTTGTAGGGTTTCATTTTATCTTCAACAGGCAGGTATATATTATTCCAACGTTTTCCCACTCAAAACAGCGTATGTAACCCACACCTTGTATTATAGAGTCTGCTGTTTGGAGATCATTTACTGCGGATACGTCTCTACTTACTCTACCGTTTTTCTTTATCAGCAAGCGCTTTCTTTCTGGACTGTATTCCGCTGTTAAATTTTCCATCACTTCCCACTTCTCCTTTCATCAGTTACTCTCTTACTAAGTAAATATCGTTTAATTTTCAGAGATAACTCGGAGTTATCAACAATCCAATCCAAGTAGTCTAATGGAATGTCTGAAATTTTTACTCCGTTGTACTGGCCATATGGAAATGTTTGTGTTTCAAAACGCTTGGCCTCTATATCAGTAAATGGTTTTATTTCTGGTGTGGATATCGCAAATTTTGAGACTATCTTTGATGGTATCTGTG
>Ga0265297_10000703_pt1 | contig 93027 bp, 91 predicted proteins | sample Munlanlwell13791_FD_192502 | JGI IMG/M metagenome (GOLD analysis project Ga0265297, IMG submission 192502) | Leachate microbial communities from a municipal landfill in Southern Ontario, Canada - Leachate well 137-91 | ecosystem: Engineered > Solid waste > Landfill > Unclassified | place... | reverse complement strand
TATCCGCATGATTTTCCTGCGCAGCCTCATAAAATTTCTGCGGAGGAACATCCACACCAAGGTCAATCACCGTCATACCTTTGCTTTCTATCATCATCTTGACGAGATTTTTCCCTATATCATGTAGATCTCCCTTAATAGTGCCGATGATGGCAGTACCTTTGGACGATACACCTGCCGCCATGAGGTGAGGTTTGAGCATTTCGATGCCCGCATTCATGGCACGGGCGGAAATCAAAACTTCCGGAATAAATACTTCATCGTTTTTAAATTTTTCACCTATTATGTCCATCCCCGCCAGCAGGCCCTCATTCAGGATTTTATCTGGCGATATACCTTCCTTCAATGCCTGCTGAATCAGCGTCCTGACCTGTGAAGTCCGCCCTTGCTGAAGCAATTCACATATATCAGTTAATATACTCATACTAATACCTTCCATTTCGCCATCATAATCATAATTATATCTACGTATCAAATATATAAATATCTTTACAGTTTTTTCATTTTCTTTTGATAATCGAAGTGATATACATATAGTACTATTTTAACGCTTCGCCAATAGTCGCAGACAATGTGTCACCCTGTTAGTCATATTTATCCAAGTTTACTGTACCATCCTGTGCGCTGTTCATCCGCATAGCTAAACCGCTGTTTATCTTAGTGTAAATTACCGTGATATGTTATTATCTTTTTATTTTCTGCATGATGTTTCATAAACATGCGTAAAGAGCTTCTTGAATCCTGTGCAAATAGCTGTAAACATTTCAGCGGGCTAACCGGTGCCCACACCATAGTGCTTGATCTATCTGACGATCCCACGATTATTAACTTTGGTTTTTCCAATGACTTTTGCTCCGGCTGTCTGTATGAAAAACGCGATGAGTTAAGGACTCACAGCTACGGAGTCAGTGAGGCGTATCGCTGGGGCGGCAAATATATTTACTATTGCCCTCTTGGTTTTGTTTTTGTGACATCCTCCCTGTCGGACATCAACGGCAAATTATTGGGCGGCATTGTGATCGGGCCCATTATTATGGGTAACTTACAGGATACTGTAGAAGAACTGGCATATCCCTCTATGCATGCGGCCCTTTGTAAGCTTCCCGTACTGGATACGGCTCAGGTACGGCATCTATCGGAAATTCTCTCCATCGTAACTTCGGCCATAGCCGGAAATCCACATAGCGAGCTGGGCAAGGTGGTCCGCGAGCAGGAAAGACTGCTGAACACTATATATGATGTGAGAAAAGAATATGATAATAAAGATAACGGCCATCAATATCCCATTGAAATAGAATCCAAGCTGTGCGCCCTGATAGTAAATGGCGATCAAGAGGGCTCACAAAAGTTGCTGAATGAGCTTTTAGGGCACATCTTCTTTTACAGTGTCTTCGATTTGGACGAAATCAAAGCGCGTACACTGGAGTTGATTGCCGTCCTCTCCCGTGCGGCAATAAATGCAGGTGCGAATACCGGTGAAACCTTCCGGTTCAGCACTTCAGTCATACGTGGAATTGAACGGTTTGATAATATTAATCAGATCAGCCTGTGGCTCAGCGGCATTTTGCACCGATTTGTCTCATCAACATTTGATTACATCAAGATCAAACATTCCGATGCAGTATATAAAGTAATGGAGCACATAAAAAATAACTACACTGAAAAACTGTCTCTGGACGAACTGGGGCAGCTCGTCTTCCTGAGCAATTCCTACCTGTCCAGCATCTTTAAAAAAGAAACAGGTACAAGCATATCCGTTTACATCACAAAAGTCCGTGTGGGAAAGAGCAAAGCATATCTATCCGGAACCGGCCTCTCCATCTCGGAAATCGCTCAGATGTGTGGTTTTGGAGATCAAAGTTATTTCACCCGTGTTTTTAAAAAACAAACGGGAATATCGCCTAAAAAGTACCGCGATAGCCTGATCAAAACGACTGAGTAATAGCATTTATTTCCAATTCATATTACAAAAATTCGTAAAATTATCCCATACAATCAATCGTCATCCCTAATATAATCAAAGCTCAATCTTAAACTGACTGAAAACCTTGTGTGAGCAAAAATTTTTAAATGGATATGTTGAACTGGCTTAAAGGTGTTAGGAAAGCATCGCATAAAAATGCGATGCCGATTCTCTCTTTTCCTGCTATACAAATAATGGGAATCAGCGTGATTGATCTTATTTCGGACAGCGACAATCAGGCACACGGGATGAAATGCATAGCCGACCGGACGGATGCTATGGCCACTGTCAGTTTGATGGATCTGTCTGTGGAAGCAGAATGCTTTGGATCGAAAATACGTTTTTCTGAGGATGAAGTGCCTACAGTTGTGGGCAGTATTGTATCAACATATGACGAAGCAGATGAGCTAAAGATTCCGAAGGTTGGATCCGGACGTACCGGCATATACATAGATGCCATTGGAAAGGCGGTTAAGTTAATTAATGACCGCCCGATCTTTGCCGGAGTTATCGGACCTTTTTCACTGGTAGGCCGCCTGATGGATGTCAGCAAAGCCATGATCTACTGCTACGATCAACCTGAAACAATGCATCTCTTATTAAAAAAGGCAACTGCCTTCGTAATCAAATATTGCAGTGCGTATAAAGCTGCGGGAGCCAATGGCGTAATTATGGCAGAACCGCTGGCCGGCTTGATCTCTCAACCACTGGCTGAACAGTTTTCATCGATTTATATTAAAGAGATTGTTGAAGCCGTTCAGGATCAGAATTTTATTGTGATTTACCATAACTGCGGGAATTCCACGATTAAAATAATAGACTCAATCCTTTCAACAGGCGCTTCGGCCTATAGCTTCGGCAACGCCATAAAAATGAGCGAGATGCTGAAAAATATCCCCTCCGATACAATAACGCTGGGCAATATCGATCCGGCAGGACAACTGCGCTATGGTACGCCTGATTCCGTACGCGAGGCCACTCTCGGCGTATTAAGTGAATGTAGCAAATACCCCAATTTTGTTATCTCTTCGGGCTGTGATACTCCCCCACTTTCAAAGTGGGAAAACATCGACGCCTTCTTCTCAGCTGTTAAGGAATTCTACGACGGTATTTAACAGCACATAAACCCTATTGACAAAATGCCGGTAAGCAATATATTATATGAAAGATGAATGTTTAATTGTTTATATGAATGATTAATTATTCATTTTTGCATACAAATTAATGGATGGTTGCTGCTGAGGAGTTACCGGGAAAAGGTCGTTTTAATAGCCCGCCTGCAATTCTTAAAACAACATTTCATGCTTTGCTATGAGGACAATTATTAAAAAATAAAAATTTAGAGGAGGTTTGTATCAATGGCGAAATCTAACAGGGTTGCTGTGATCACCGGAGGAGCACGAGGCATTGGCAAGGGCATGGCACGAACTTTTACCAAACGAGGCATAGATGTGGTAATAGCGGACAAGGACGGAGACCTGCTTGAAAAAACCGTCAGTGAGCTAAAGACAGCGGAGGCATCCATCTACGGATTTAAGGCGGACATCAGTAAAGTCGATGAAGTAGATAAGTTATTTGATTTCACCATGAAGCAATTCGGACAGGTGGACATCCTGATTAATAATGCCGGAGTTGCCGAGCCTTTAGTGCCGATAACGGAAGTAGATCTGAAGATAATGGATGAGATAATAAACGTCGACTTTAAAGGCGTGTTCTACTGCTCACGCCGCGCCGTAAAAGAAATGAAGCCTCGAAAGAGCGGCAATATTATCAATATGGGTTCAATCGATGGATATGTCTCCTTGCCCGGTGTTGTATACGGTCCCATGAAAGCTGCCGTTCAACGCTTCACCACTGTCCTGGCCCGCGAACTCGCCAGCATCCCCATACGGGTCAACTGCATCGTACCCGGCCTGGTTCTCACAGAATTGATGGAGGAACTCAGCGACCGGGATGTCGAGCTGATGCTGAAATATGTTCCCATGCATAAAGCTCTTGTGCCTGAAGATGTGGCTAATCTGGCATATTTTCTGGTCTCCGATGAAGCAAGGTACATTACCGGGTCAGTTATCACAGCCGATTCAGGTGCATCCGCCGATGCCGGATGGCATGCATTCGGATTGTAGTTAATCCAGTAAAATGCCAACTGAACTTTTAAATCAGGAGAAACACAAAAATGATGATCAACACAGTATTGGGACCAATATCCCCGGAAAAGATGGGGAAGACAATGGTGCATGAGCACTTTGTCTGCAGCCTGGTCGGCTGGTACGCAGCAGATACGGTGGCGCCATATGACCGTAAAGAGGCGCTGAAGGTCAATCTGGACGTATGCAAATCCGCAAAAGAGGTGGGCATCAAGACCATTGTCGACTGCACCACAAATGATGGGATCAGGGACCCTGAGCTGTACAAGCAGCTCTCCAGGAAAACCGGAATCAATATTATCTGCATGACCGGATTATTTACCGAGCATATGGGAGCAGCCGGCTACTGGCTGGTAAAGACCTGGTTTACAGATGTCTCCAAATTGATGGCAGAGATGTTCATCGCAGAGATCACGCGGGGCATCAGCAAAACCGGCGTTAAAGCAGGCGCCATCAAAGTAGCTTCCGGCGAGACCATTACAGACTACGAGAAAAACGTATTCAGGGCCGCAGTGATAGCTCAGAAGGAAACCGGCGCACCCATAATAACGCATACCGAAGGGCCAAAGCCCGGTATCGAGCAGGCCGATTTATTCATTGAGGAGGGCGCAGATAAGAATAAGGTGCTGATCGGCCACGTCTCCAACTCAAACGATATCAATTATCATAAGGCTATCCTTGACAAAGGATTCTATGTAGGCTTTGACCGGCTCGGATTCGCTTTCTATACAAACGATGAAATCTGCATTAAGAATATCGCGGATCTATGTAAACAGGGATATTGCGAAAGGATCATGCTCTCCCATGATTCCGTTAATTTCTGGAGAGGTCGGCCCGTTACAGTTGATGTGCCCGAGGCATTACGGGAAACTCTGGCTAAGAACTGGCGCATAGACCACGTCTGCAAGGATATAGTCCCCGCCCTGAAAGAAGCAGGTGTTACCGATAAACAGATAGAAACCATGTTGGTGGATAACCCCAGGAACCTGTTTACCGGTAAATCTTAAAACTGATACTCAAGTTATATTTAAAAGCCGGCATTCCATCTGGAATGCCGGCTTTTAAATAAACAATACAGCCTCTGAATATTAGATTAAATTAATCGATAGTACCGAAAATCATTTTCCGAGTTTGACAAACAGCGCCGTCAATTCGTTTATCTGTTTAAGGTTTTCCAGATCCAATATCGCCTTTTTTAATTTCTCTGTCTGTTTCACGCCCAGCACGCGATTTCCCTGTGTTTCAAAATTCTCTATTACCTGATTCCTGTTGAAAAATTGCACGTCATCCTGGCTGGCGCTTATTACTTTGTTACCATGCAATACCACTTTAATGGAACAGCCCTGTTTCTGAGGATAATTGCCGGTCAGTGTCTCATCCGATTCGAGAGTGGAAACCGAGGCAATTTTATTCACCAGCCGATCTGTAAACCTGTCATAATTGCTCTGGCAGAGCTCTTTAAATGCCATCACAGCGGCTACAGAGAACTGCTGGCTCATCTTGGCTTGAGTAATATCCTTAAAAGGTCCCGCATAGTCCAGTCCCGGATACTCCTTGGCCATTTTAAAAGTCCTGATCTCAATATCGGTGATGTCCTCAGGATTGATTTCATTGGACTTAACCATTTTAAGCGCCAAGGCGGCGGCTGACTGCGCATAGGCACATGCCGGGGCAGGCTTGAAGTAAACCTTCAGTATCTCATAAGCTGTCCCCAGGTCACTGGTAATCCTCGAAGCAGCCTCCTGTTTGCCATAAATAGCCCAGGCTCCAATCAATCCGTCCACTATGGATTTCGCAGCCAGAATACCGCTTTTGCCCAATCTGGCAGAGGCGATACCGTTCCTGGTGGCAAATCCGTTCTGGAAACAGATTTCAGTGGTGCCGTCCAATGCCCATTGATTGAGTCCCGCAGACAGGTTGCCTGCCATTCCGAGGGCATTTACTATTTCAACTTCGCTAAGCCCAAGCAGTTTGGCTGCAGCAGCACACGTGCCGTAAGGTCCGAAGATTCCGCTGGGGCGAAATCTCCTTGAAAAATCTGGGCTGAACATGCTCATGCCGACCCTGACCAGCGTTTCATATCCAACAACTACCGAAACGATAAACTCTTTTCCGGAACAGCCGATTTCCTCACCTAAAGCCAGCGCTGCAGGTATGACCATTGTTCCAGAATGCGCAGATGCATCTCCATGAATGTCTTCCTGGGCGGTGCTCTGTCCGATGACCGAATTAACTAGAGCTACCTCGTCGGCAGGTCCTTTCAGGCCGTCCAGAATTGTCGTTGCTTTGCCTTTGAGCCCCAGGTTTTTCAAATAGGTCCTGGCAACATCTCCCACTTGCTGGTGATGACCGGCAAAGGTACAGGCCAGCGCATGGAACATACACATTTTGACCTTTTCGACCACCTCGGCCGGCAGTTTGTCGAAATCCTGACCGACAATGAATTTCGCGAATTCTTCTGTAACTGTCATGACACCTCCTCCATAAACTGTATATTCTGCTATTAATTGATTAGCTTCACTCGATCTTTTTAGTTACCAGATTGAATTTATCTCCCGAATGCATACCATCCGCCGTCGCTTGTAGCGCCGGCGTCGGCTGCTATCACAGCACCGGTGATATACCTTGCCTTTGGCGAGGTAAGAAAATAAGCAAGTTCGGCGATATCTTCAACCATGATCGGCACGTGCATGGGTATTGTTTTCAGGAACAACTCTATATTGCGGTCGCCCTGGTCTGTAGACATCTGCGTCTGCACATAACCCGGCGCTATGCAATTAACGGTTATCATATACTGGGCCAGTTCACGGGCGAGTATTCTGGTAAAAAATACCACTGCGGCCTTGATTGGCCCGTAAACAATGCATGGGAGAGGCACTAATCCCTGGATGGAGGAGATATTTACGATGCAACCTCTTTTTTGGGGGATCATCTCTTTGGCCGCCCGGCGGCTGCAATAATATACCCCCTTGAAATCAGTATCGATGATGCTGTCCAGGTATGACAGGTCGAGCTCCGTGATGGGATTGGTCGGCTGGGCAAGTCCCGCGTTATTAACCAGGATATCGATATGGCCGAACTTCTCCAGCGTTTTATCGAAGGCATTTTCGACGTCGTTTAAGACCCCGACATCACATTTCACGGCCAGCCCACGGCCGCCCAGCTGTTCGATTTCCTTGACGGTCTCATCGAGTCTTTCGTATGTGCGTCCGAATACTGCCACATCGACTCCGTTTTTAGCGTAAAGGAGGGCCATCCCCTTGCCGATACCCCTCCCTCCGCCGGTTACGATGGCTACCCTATTTTCATTCGACATCAATTTCCCTCGTTATCTTCCGAAATTCCCAGACACAATTTCTATTTTTCAGCGTATACCCGGTCGCTCACCTTTGCACTATCAGCAGGATAGAACTTCGAATTGATGGTATAGAAGATGGCACACAAAAGGGCTACGGGAAGCAGCCAGAGGAATCCCTGTCTTATGCCCTCTGCGCCACCACCCACAGAGTCGGAAACCGCTCCGACTACCCAGGGCCCGATAGCCGCGCCGGCAGCATAGGCAAAGGTTACCATAAGGCCCTGACCGGCCATGCGATGAGAAGGCTCCGTAATATCCGGAAGAAGTGAGAAGATCAGGGGATTGACAAATGCCACTATGATCATCTGAACGATCATCAAGGCCATCAGGATAGGTATGGACATAACACCCATGAAATACACAATAATGCCCAGAATAATCATATTGAGGAATTGAACAATGGCCATCATATAGCCTCGTGCACCTTTGTTCCTCTTGTGCCAGTAGTCGGCAATGAAACCACCTAAGACTGAGCCCAAAACACCGGTGAGGGCCGCCACCCCCACAATGCTTCCTGCCTGTGCCGCATCCACGTTGTAAGCGCGGATTATGAACGCCGGCACCCAGCCGAGCCATGTGAAATATACAATAGCAAAGCAGATCTGCCCCAGAGTTATAAACACGAACGACTTGATCTTGAAAAGTCCGACCCATTTTTTCAGGTATTCCTTGCTCAGGCCGGCTTCCCCTTCACTCTTGACTGTTTTATAGTCTTTGAGGAAGAACGCCCAGATACCGAAAATGACGCCGGGCACTGCGAAGACATAGAATGGTATCTGCCACATACCTGTCTTGGCCACGAGAATCCCGCCCACTATCAAACCGAGGGCAGAGCCGCCAACCGAGCCTATGCCGAAGATGCCGGTTACGATCGATCTTTTCTCCTTCTTGAAGGCCAGCGACAACCAACCCGAGCCGCTGGTGCTGAAACCGTCTTCACCAAGGCCGACAAATGCACGGGCTACCACCAGGCTGGCGAAATTCCAGGCCAGGCCCGTCGCAAAGGTTGCTGCGCTCCATAACAGTGCCATAATACCCACCGATTTGCGCCGGCTCCACCTGTCAACTATCCAGGCGATCGGAATGGTAAACAGGCCGACTCCGATACTGAAGACTGATTGCACAATGCCTAACTCGGTATCAGAAATCTCCAGTGCAATCTTGATCTGCTGCAGAACGACCGACAGGATGGACCTGTCTGCGTAATTGATCATGTACAGGATCGTCATCACTACGAGTATGCTAATGGCCTGGCCTTTTGTGGTCTCGTACATCTTTTTGTCTTCAACAGCTGAATTCATATTGGTCTTCCCTCCTGATAAAATTTGTTGTAGCGGCAATATCAATCACAGTCAGCTATACTGCAACGTAAACACCGTCTCCATAACACAACCAGGAAACAGGCGTCTGCTGCAGACCGCCGCCGGTTTCATGGCAGCCGCCAGGTTTCCCGATAAATCGTTGATCTCACTACTTATCGATCCGGGCATCTACACCTTCTTCTTTCTTCCTTGCGTTATAATAGTCGGCATCAAACGTTCTAAACATGATTAAATATCCAAATGATGCGATCATGAGTACAGCTCCAATAACCCAAAAAGCTGTCTGCAGGTTAGCGGCATCCGAGATGGCGCCTGTCAGCGCCGGCCCCCACAGACCTCCAAAGAAAAACATGCTGAAGATATAGGCGCCGTATGCAGTGGCGCGCTGGTAAAATGGAACCACTTCCTGACTGACTATGTGTTGTACCGGGATGAACGCAAACTGGCAAAATATGACGATGAAAAATAGCCACCACAGATTAAAGAGGACAGCGCAGACAAAACCGATCAGAGAGACGATGATGCTCACCCAGCATAGAAGGACTTTGTTGCGCGGCTGATTTTTCGAAATCCTGTCGCCTATCAATCCACCGACTGGACTGGCTATCAGGGCAGTTAGCATTATTGCGCCCGTTAAAGTGCCGGCCAATGCTACGTCCATGCCCATGAACCTGTTGAAATAAGTCGGCAGCCAGTACATTATTGACATACTGAACAGATAAACAAGCCCGAATGATATAAACAAAGTTACCAATGTCTTGTTTATGAGGAGATCTTTCATAATGCCGCCGAAGCTAAGGGTCATGCCATTGGCTCGCACACTTGCGCTTCTCGGTTGATTTTTATAGTCAGGTATGAACCATGCCAGGATGCCAAAGAGAATCCCGGGAATCGCTACGGCCATGAAGGCAGCGCGCCATCCGAATTTAAGTGCTACCGCGCCTCCTATTAACATACCGACGGCTGTGCCTACTGCAGTAGCAGTCGTCCATATGCCGGTCAAAGTCGCCCTTCGCGACTTCTTTATCGAGGCCATGAGCAAAGACTGCCCGGCCGAATTGAAGCTGGCCTCTCCCACTCCAAGTACGGCTCTGGCAGATATCAGCTGACCGAAGTTGGTTGCCAATCCAGAACAAAATGAAGCTATGCTCCACACGATTGACATCAGCGAAATCATTTTACCCCTTCGCCACCTGTCAATAACGTAAGACAGCGGTATAGAAAGAAGCCCTACCATGGCGAGGACGACCGTGCTTAACCACCCGAGTTGAGTATCGGTCAGACCGAACTCAGTCTTCAATATGGGGAACATAGGGCTGATAACCGTTCTGGTGGCGAAATCCAGCATGAGAAGCATGTAGAGGACCACCATCATATACCAGATCTTCCAGGCAGGTAGCTTGAGGATCAATTTCTCGTCATCATTGTCGCTGGGTTGGCTCAATCGTATTCACCTCCTCCTTTAATTAACACATATTGTGCCGGCTATCTTGAGAAAACTAACCATTCCTTTTAGCTTTTTTCGACTGCACTCAGTAATGAATTATTTAGTTTATAATCTTTGATTTCCTCAAAGCCGCGATGTCCTCATTTGAATATCCAATGTTGTGGAGAATCTCATTTGTATGCTGCCCCAGCAGCGGAGGAGCACTTTTTATTTGCGCCGGTGTGCCCCTGAGTTTCCATGGTATTCCAACGACCTTGATTTTCTCCGCCACAGGATGATTGATCTCTTCAATCATCTTCACCTCATTAACCTGTGGTTCATTGAACACGTCTTCGTATGTCTTGAACATAGCGAAGTATCCACCCAGACCTTCGACTATCTTCCTGACTTCCTCGGACGTCCAGTTTTCCATCGCGGGCTCGATAACAGGTTTAAATTCCTGGGCGTCCCTGCCTATGCCCACCATACGCATGCCTTTTTCCTTGAAATATGGATCTTCCAGCAGTTCTCCCAATCCGATCTGTTTGCAGAAAGACTCCCATGCCGGTTCCGTTTTTCCAGGAACCAGCGGCATGCCGAACAGGATGGCCCGGTCCTTGGTCCGATAGCCGGTCTCAGCATGGTCGAAAGGACCCGTGAAATGAAAACCCCCGGGGGTGTCCGGATTATAATGCGCGGTAATTATATATACGATCATGGCTATCATATTTGACAGCATCGAGCTTTCAATTTTTTGTCCCACGCCCGTTTTGATGCGGCTTAACAGGGCTGCCATAATACCGATAAAAGACCATATCCCGGTATCGATACCTGCCATGTCGGGACCCAACCGCACTGGCGGCTCGCCCATCTCACCCAGGAACCACTGGTATCCCGCCATACCCTGGATTTCCAGCTCGGAAGCAGGGAAATCTTTATAGGGCCCTTTAGATCCAAAGGGTGAAATGGAGCAATAGACCACCCGGGGATTAAATTTGGCTATATCGGAATAACCAAATCCCAGTTCATCCGCCCTGCCCGGTCCGTAATTCTCCAGTATGACATCGGCGTCCCCGGCGAGCTTGAGTACGATCTTCCTGCACTCAGGATCTTCCTGGTTCAGCGCAATGCTTTTTTTACCCCTGTTTAAGGCCAGGAAAAGCGCGCTCTCTCCCTTGATCTTCACTCCCCGATGACGTGTCAGGTCGCCGGTCAAAGGCTCAACTTTTATTACATCGGCTCCGCCATCACTCAGCTGCATTCCGCAATGAGGGCCTGCGATTTCATCAGCCAGTTCCAGCACTTTTATATCTTTAAGAGGTATCATATAGCTATCCTCCCGCAATAGTTATTTCGACTTCCGATTTAATTTCTTTTTCGGTGATCCTGATAACTCAGCCAGTATTTCGCGCCTGTTATTATCAAGCTTAACAGTCGGAGTTACTTTGATCGGGGCCGGAGGATTGCTGAATTTGAGAGGGAAGTCGGTATACAATGTCGGACCCCAGTCCGCCTTTAATTTAACAATCATTTTGTTCTCGCGGATATGCGGATCATTGTAGATATCGTCGATCGTATTGTAGGTTCCACAGGGGACGCCGCTACGTCGAAACAGGATAATCCACCACCTGGCCGGCTCACTCGCGATCTTCTCTTCAAGGATCGATATCAGCGCGTCCCTGTTGGCAACCCGGTCGGCATTGGTGGCAAACCTGGGATCGTTTTCGATCTCCGTCAAATTGAGCGCCTTACATAGCTTGGGCCAGTATTCCTCCCTGTGAACACTGATATTGATATACTTGTTGTCGTAGGCCTTGAAGGCCTGTGAAGGTACGATAATGGGATTGGCCGATCCCATGGGAACAGGATTTTTTCCAGTGGCGAAATACTCGGCTATCCTTGTGGATTGTAGCGATAGTGCAGCTTCAAACTGCGACATCTCAATTTTCTGACCCTCACCTGTTCTGTCACGCGCCATTAAAGCCAGCAAAACCGCCTGGCAGATATTAAGGCTGGTCGTGTAATCAACTGCCGCCACAAACCGGAACATCTCACCCAGGCTGCCTGGCGCGCCGGTGATACCTGCAAAGCCGGATGCCAATTGCATGAGCGGATCGTTACTGGGCGAGTGGGCAAGCGGCCCTGTGGTTCCATATCCTGAGCTGGCACAGTAGATGATGCGAGGATTAACTTTTTTCACGCTTTCGTAATCGAACCCCAGTTTTTCCATGGTTCCGGCGGGGTGGTTTTCCACAATCACATCTGCAGTTGCGGCTATCTTCAGTCCCAGCTGCCTGTCCTCGTCCTTCTTCAAGTCGATTATTATGTTGCGTTCATTGAAATGACCACTGATATACGCGGTGCCGACACCGCCCTGCATAGTGCCGACATAATACAGGCCATCCAGCTTTGGCGGCTCAAAACGTATCACATCCGCCCCCAGACATCCCATTAAACAGCAGGCTACCGGACCAACACCCCAACCCCCCACATCCAGGACCCTTATACCATTAAGCATTAGAACCTCCTTCTGACAGCATGCCGATCTACTCAACTATTTATTCACAATGAATAATGTCAGATCTCCTTGCTAATAAAACCCGGCCCCAGTTAAAACCAGCCATGAATACAAGTGTTAAATAAGACAATAATCTTGAAATAGGGCATATAAATAACCGTTCATGTGAATGATTGAACATTCATATTTTTATACTATATCCCAAGTAAAATCTGTTTGTCAACATTGCCATTCCAGGCAACATTATTTAATGAAAAGGTGTTGACAAAATACAGCTCAGCCTTTATCATAATGATGAACGTTCGATCATTCACATGAACGGTTACTTACTTTCCTATTCATTGGTATAAAAGCGTCTCCGCTTGAATATCAGTGAAATTCATGAAAGCGAGGTGTCATCGGTGGAATATAATACGATTCTATATGAAAAGGACGGCGGCACAGCCATAATCACCCTCAATCGTCCCGACCGTCTCAACGCCATCAATGCAGAAATGGATTCTGAATTGACCCGCGTGGTTAATGAGATTGCTGAGGACAATACGGTCAGGGTTATAGTCATCACCGGCAACGGCAAAGCTTTCTCGGCCGGTGCCGATATAAAGGAAATAGTCACTTCACCTGAGACTTCATTTGGAGCCGGATTGAGCAGAGGCGAACCCCTTCAACTCTTCATTAAAATCGATAACCTGTCTAAGCCGGTTATCGCTGCCATCAACGGCCTGGCGATCGGTGGCGGTTGTGAGCTGGCCATGGTCTGTGACCTTCGCATAGCGTCTTCATCCGCCAGCTTCGGATTTGGAGAGATAATGATCGGAATGATTCCCTCTGCCGGCGGGACTGTTAGATTACCCAGGCTCGTCAACATTGCCAAAGCCAGGGAGATGCTCTTCTTCGGTGAACCTATCGACGCTAATGAAGCGTACAGAATCGGCCTGGTCAATAAAGTGGTGGCCCCCGGCACAGTTCTTCAGGAAGCGAAGGAATGGGCAAACAAATTGTGCATAAGGGCGCCTCTGGGGCTCAAGGCCATCAAATCGTGTTTTAAAAACTGCGCACAGCTGCCGTTGGCCGCTGCAGTCGAATATGAAGCTAAAGAGGCGGCTATCCTGGTCAACAGCAGGGATCGCCAGGAAGGCATGAAGGCCTTTGTAGAGAAGAGGCTGCCTTCGTTCGAAGGTAAATAATAAGAAGGAAAAGGATAGTCTGAGATGGCTGAGAAAATATCGGTAAGACAGGGGCTATTCATCGAAGATGCGGAGGGCGGGGTATTGCTGGCTAATAAATGTAAACGCTGCGGGCAGGTTTTCTTTCCCAAGGCGATATTCTGTTTATCGTGTTCCAGTGATGACCTGGATGAAGTAAAACTGAGCCGTACGGGAAAGCTGTACTCTTTCACCACTTCAAATCTACCATCCATGCATTTTCAGGCCCCCTATGCCATAGGCTTTATCAATATGCCTGAGGGCATCAGGGTTTTTTCGCCGCTGGTCATTGCGGAAGACAAACCATTCCAGGTGAACATGGAAATGAAACTTATCATCGATAAATTGTGGGAGCAAAATGGCAAGGACGTATACGGCTATAAGTTTAAACCCGTATAACCCTTTATATACTCGCTGTACACCCGGAGGAAGAAAATGAGAGAAGTAGCCGTGATCGGCATCGGGCAGAGCATTTTCGGAAAGTTATCGCACATGTCAGCAATCGATGTCGGCAGGGACGCCGTTGTAGCAGCCCTGAAAGATGCAGGCGTCAATCCAAAAGATATACAGGTGGCCTTTGCTTCACGCATGTACGATTGCTGGGTGACCGCCCAAAGTATTTTAAAAGAGGTCGGCATTACGGGCATAGAAATGGTCAATGTTGAAAACGCCTGCGCCGGCGGCGCAACCGCCTTTCGCGGAGTATGGAAAGATATAGCCGACGGACGCTATGACATGGGCATTGCCGTAGGTGTTGAGATGATAACCAACAGCCCCCTGGCAGGTAAATTGATATCCCCTACCAAGGACGACCTGGATGGGGAGCTGGGATTAACCATGCCGGGTATTTTCGCTCTGCTTGCACGCAGGCAAATGGAGATGTACGGGAGTACCATCGAAGACTTCGCCTTAATCTCGGTTAAAAACCATCATCATGGCTGTATGAATCCCTTTGCCCAATATAAAAAGGAATTTACCGTTGAAGATGTAGTGAATTCCCATATGATATGTGATCCGATTACCCTGCTTCAATGCTGTCCCATGACAGACGGAGCAGCCGCAGCAGTGCTTTGCTCACTGGAAAAAGCCCGCCAATATACGTCAAGACCGATAAAGGTTATCGGCTCCGCCCTGTTGTCAGGAGAGTATATGTATCGTATGAGCGATATAACGCTATCCCCGCTGGGCAGTAAAACGGCAAACATTGCATACAAGATGGCCGGCGTAGGCCCTGAAGACATCGATCTGGTCGAATTGCACGACGCGTTTGCCAATGAGGAGATCCTCCGCTATGAAGAGCTTGGACTTTGCAAGCAGGGCGATGGCGTCAGGCTTGTACGCGATAAGGAGACCTGGGCGGGAGGACGGATACCGGTCAATCCAAGTGGCGGACTGCTTTCACTGGGTCATCCCTTAAGCGCTTCCGGCGTACGCAATATAGCAGAGATCGTGCTTCATTTACGGGGACAGGCGGGCGAAAGGCAAACACCCAACGCTAAAATCGGGCTGGCCCACATGCTGGGCGGCACCCTTTCAGGCGTCGAAGCGGGTGCCTGCAGCGTCCATATTCTGGCACGCTGAACTTCGATGCAATCTGTATAATTTGATTTATGAAGAGGAAAGCGTAATGCAAGATATCCTGGACAAGTTCAACCTGATAACACGCGATGCATATACATGGTTACCCGGTTATAAAGAAGAGAAGGGTCTTAAAATATTCGGCTGCTTGCCCATGTATGTTCCTGAGGAAATCATACACGCAGCCGGAGCATTGCCCGTTATATTGCAGGAAGGTAATGAACCGATAACGACAGGGCATAGTAAAATACAGAGTTTTTTCTGCGGGATAGCTCGAAGTATCGTGGACCTGTCATTAAAAGGCAAACTGGACTTCGTAGATGCCCTGGTATCACCGGAAATCGATCTGCCCATAAATGGTATAGCCAACGTACTCCGGATAAATATGAGTATACCCAGCCTGACTATCTATCAGCCGACGACCTGTTCCAAGGAAGCATCTCAGGTTTTTCTGTCAAAGGAGATCAAGCGGTTTAAATCCAGCGTTGAAGAATGCACCGGACAGGAGATTACGGAAGCCCGTCTTAAAGAAAGTATCAAAATATATAACAGAAACCGCGCATTGCTAAGGGAACTGTACGACTTGAGAAGAGTAAAAGCCGGATTATTGAGTTCCATTCAAATATCGTCAGTAGTTATGGCCGGCATGCTGATGTTAAAGGAAGAACATAATCAGCTGCTGGAAACATTAATAGTCAAGTTGAAAACACGGGAGGCAACATCAAAGAGCAAGTTCAGAATCGTTCTCTCCGGCTCTCTGTGTCAGGCTCCGGTGGCTGATCTCTTACACCTGATTGAAGAAGCAGGCGCCGTCATTGTCGACGATGATATCTATACCGGCACACGATATTTTGCCGGCGACGTGGGAACCGAGGGAGATCCCTTTGAGGCTATAGTGAAGCGACAGCTCACTATGCCCGTGCCCTGTCCAACCAGGGTAGATGAAGCCGGTGATTGGGGCGATTACCTGATCAATACTGTTAAAAACAGCGGAGCCAAAGGTGTCATTCACATGGTAGTGAAGTATTGCCAGCCCCATGAAATGTATTATCCCTACTTAGTCAAACGGCTCGCAAGTGCCGGGATACCAAGCCTGAAATTGGAGATTGAACATGAGGTTTCCTCACTTGCATCAGTGAAAACAAGGATACAGGCATTTGTGGAGACCCTTAAATAACAGGAGGCCATATGACAGCGGGAAGTTATGTTAATCGAATCAACACGACCAGGGAAGTGAAACCTGTGATAGCCGGCTGGTACGAGGAGCTCAGGACTGCACATGCGGATGGCAAATTTCTCGCCTGGTCATACGGTCCCGTGCCCTTCGAGATATTCAGGGCGATGGATATAAGATTTGAACATTTGGAGAGCTACGGCGCCTACCTGGCAGCGCGTGCCGGCCAGGAGAAATTGAAGCAGCTTTCGGAGTCGGATGGGTACTCCAATGACATATGTTCTTATGCCAGGCTTGTCCGCGGCGTTGCCATGCTTAACGAGAGAGGTGATAAATCCTCAGTACCCGGTGTTTTACTGGTTGAATCACCTGATTTCGTAGTCGCTTTCAGACAATGTCCTTTGATGGCAACGGTATATGATTACCAGAAACGGCTTTTCAATGTGCCGGGATTCTGTATCGACACCATACCGGCACATTCTGAGGCGGAATTCCAGGAAAACCTCTTATATATCAGGCGTCAGCTGGAGGAACTGATCGTTTTTCTGGAGGACCTTACCAAAACCAAGTTTGATTTAGATCGTCTGAAACAGATAATGGCCTATGTCAAAGAAGCTGCCATTGTCCGTAACCGTGTCCTGGATTTATGTAAATCATCGCCCGCCCCCATGAGCGTGTTTGACCACTTCATCAGCCTGGGCCCTGCTCACTCACAGCGCGGTAAAAAAGAGTCCGTCGAATACTGGAAGAGGTTGGAAACCGAAGTGAAACAAAGGGTCGATAATGGAATTGGGGCGATCAAAAATGAGAAATTTCGGCTATACTGGCATAATCTACCGATATGGTTTAAGGTTGGCAGGCTTTCTGAAGTACTGGCAAGACATGGCGCAGTACTGGTGGCAGCATCCTACACTCATGAGCTTTTTTATTCTCATGAACCCGAAAAGATCGATCCTGAGGATCCCCTGACCTCGATAGCAGCCGAGGAGGCCTGGCAGAGCTGGCTGGCTGCAGATTCCCTGAGGACTACGGAGCAGGTGCAAAAAGAGATCGAAGACTACTCCATTGACGGCATGATAATGTGCTCGCATAGAACCTGTCAGCCGGCCGATATTTGTGAGTACGATATCATTGATATCATCGGCCGTAGGCTGGGAATACCGGGAATAGTCATTGACGCTGACCCGACAGATCCCGCGTTTTATTCTGATGCTCAAACCGAAACAAGACTACAGGCATTTATAGAGACGCTGGAAGCGCATAAAAAACGGGCTGCTGCGAGTTAAGAGGTAAAATCGTTGTTTGTCATCGGCATCGATATCGGTTCACTGGCTACCAAGGCAGTGTTGCTGAACGGGAAAAGAGAGATCACCGGATATATCGTTAGCTTAACCGGACCGGACAGCAACAAAGCCGGACAGATGGCTATAGACAGGTTAATCAAAGATGCCGGCATACATCCGGAACAAATAGCCTATATACTGAGCACCGGCTATGGAAGAGAGAACATTAGTATCAGCAACGGTCAACTTACCGAGATAACGTGCCATGCGCGCGGAGCAGTTCACATCGATCCCGGGGTACGGACAGTTATAGACATCGGAGGGCAGGACAGCAAAGCGATAAGCTTGAATGACTGCGGTGACGTCATTAAATTTGCCATGAATGACAAATGTGCCGCCGGCACGGGACGCTTCCTGGAGGTAATGGCACGCGCGCTGGAGATCGATCTTCAGGATATGGGTGAGCTGTCCCTGAAATCGAAGCAACGAGTGGAAGTAAGCAGCATGTGCACTGTTTTCGCAGAAACGGAGGTTATCTCATTAATCTCCCGGTCGATAGATAAGATCGACATTGTTGCGGCAATCCATCGAGCTATTGCCAGCCGCACCGGTAATATGATTGAAAATGTAGGTGTTAAATCCAGGGTAATGATGACAGGGGGAGTAGCAAAAAACATAGGAGTAGTTCACGCATTGGAAGAAAGGCTGGACTGTAAAATATCAGTGCCGCAGGAGCCGCAGATAGTCGGCGCATTGGGCGCAGCCATGTTTGCAGTGGACAGAGCCACAGACGAAGATGACAAAGGCAGCATCAAATAATGAACGCCTGCTCATTCATATGAACTATTATTTGTAAATATGTTTTTGCTATTATATAAGTGATTAAATCATATTTCATGCAAGCGGCGAAACCGCCAATAGAAAACAGGAGGATCACTTATAGTGGCCATTAAAACACGGCGAGACTTCAGCAATTATCAGAAGCAAATGATATTGGATAACGCAAGAGTGCTCTTCGAAGAAACAGGTTATGAGAAGACAAATATCAAGAGTATCGCCAAGGCATGCAGTTTTGGTCCGGCCAACCTGTATAACTACTTCTCCAGTAAAGAGGAGATATTGTTCGAGATACTTAAACAGGAAGCAGAACAACTGGTTAAATCGTTAAATGAAGTCGAAAATAGTAATGATCTTAACGCCGAACAGAAACTGAGGGCAATAATCAAAGGTGTCGCTGATTTTTCCATAGGTCGCAAACGCAGGACCAGGCTCCTGTATATGAAATATACAGTGGATCTGACTCCCGAGCACCGAAAATATATCAATAAAATAAGGGATGCCCAGGATGAATGTATCAGGGGTATTATCAGAAAGGGCATGAAAAACGGGGAATTTGCCAAAATGGATGAAACCTTTGCCACATATGCTTTTTATACCATGATGCTCAGGACCAGGGTCTGGTTTGCTGTGGATGATAAAGCCACTCAGGACAAATATACAGAATTCAAGTGCGACTATATCATGGCCGCCATGAAGAATTGCAAAACCAGTAAGTAACCGGCATCTATCCGTCTGCAGGCGAATAATATAAATAAGTCTAAATCAAATACAGCCCGGGCCATATCCTGTTCAGGGATATCGGGTCTGGTTTATATTGGTTTTTAATTCAATCTCACAGACACAACCCGAATCATCCAGGTATTTCAACTATGAAGATTTATATTATAGATAAGGAGGATTAATCCTATGCCTTCCGGATGGAAAGAGAAAGCCGAAAAGCTGGTCCAGCTGCTCAAGCTGAGAGAACGCCCCATAGCGATCAAATTCCTGGAGAAGCTCGGCGATATCGACACGATCGCAAAAATCCGCAAGGACGACAGCATTCTTACAACCTGCCAGAGATTCATGCAGGCCAGAGTTTTTGGCCGCACCGTGGCGGTTACAGCATATAATACGGTCCCTGGATGCTCATTCTTAATGGGACTGGCCCCTGTTCCGGAGAATCTCAAGGACGGTTCCATGACAACAGGTATGTGGTGCGAAAAACAGGAAGATGCCAGAGAGCGGTTCAGTACGTTCCCTATAATACCCTTCGGTCGCCACGAAGCACTGGTTTTATCGCCCCTGGACCGTGATTATATCGACCCGGAGATTATTCTCGTCTACGGAAACCCGCAGCAGATCGGCCTGCTTATAAACGGTTACCAGTGGAAGCCCTATAACCTGGTAAAGAGCATAGTCACGGGAGGATCCTCCTGTGCCATATCTGTTGGAAACTGCTATCTGACAAAGGAACCATCGCTGGCCATCCCTGACTATGCTGAGATGCGTTACGCGCACGCCTATGAGGACGAGCTTGAAATAGCCTTCCAGGCAACCGATTTGGACAGGATATTGACAGGGCTGGAAGAGATATCTAAAAAAGGCATGCGCTATCCCATCCCCGTATATGGCGCCGAGGTAAGCACATATCAGGGCATGCCCGAAAGTTATAAGGAGAATATCGAAAAACAACTGAAAGAACAGGGACGCTCAACCCGATCGTGATCTGCAACGAAATCATAGCGCACGCGTATCCCTGCTTTCACGATAATTGTTTTCCGGGCTAACCGGAATTATTTCTAAAGAAAGCACCACCGATATTGACAAAACACACATAAATAGATATCATAATCTATGAATGAATGGTCGTTCATATGATTGCGCGTTTGCTATAGAGGAGGTATCAAGTCATGGCGGAGTATAAGATTCATCCGATACCTTTGTTTGAAATGCAGGGTGAGAAATCGCTGGTCACTTTCCAGCGCGGCTTCGGCCGCCAGGGGACCGGTGTGAACTATGTGTGGTACATAGAAGGCGGGCCGGAGAAAATAATCGTTGACGCCGGTGGAGACATTGATGTCGTATCACAGGCAAAAGGTAAAATTCCCATCACCGATATACAGAGTCTTGAATTCGGATTGAACAGGTTCGGTGTCGCGCCGGCTGATATAGATCTTGTTATCGTGACACACCTTCATTTCGATCATATACAGTTAGCCAGAAAATTCACTAAAGCCAGATTCCTGGTCCAGTCCAAAGAGCTCGAATTCGCCAGAAAAACACACCCTGCCATGCCACTGCTGGGATATATGCACCAGTATTACGATAATTTAAATTTCGTGGAAGTTGAGGGCGATACCATGATTCATGACGGCCTATCTGTTCTTCTGACACCCGGTCACACACCGGGCGGACAGTCCGTCAGCGTTCAAACATCCGAAGGTAAGGCCGTTATCCCAGGTCTCTGTACGGTAGATAGAAACTTCAATCCACCGGAACATATAGCACAGTTTATGCCGGTGATACTGGTAGGGATATACACGGACCTGCTTGAGTGTTATGACAGCCTGAGAAGAATTAAAGAGACCGCTGATATTATTCTTCCATTGCATGATGAGAAATTTAAAACTGTCTCAACCATTCCTTGACATCGGGTGAGTAAACACACAGGGACATAACCTCAGCGCCAAATATAAAACCACGGTAGGAGGGCAAATTATATTTAAAAAAGTCGCTTGCAGACGGATATACATGATGGCAATTCTTACCATACAGCAGGGTTTTACCGGTCACACAACTTGCGGATCAAGCAGACAAATTACATTTATCAATTTACTTAAAAGAGGAGAGATTAATGGATTTTGAGTTTAATGAACAGCAGAAAATGTTTCAGGCGGCGGTGCGGGAGTTTTGCCAGAAGGAAATGGGGCCCCTGGCAGATGAGTATGACTTGAAAGGGGAGTTCCCTCGTGACATTATAATGCCCAAAGCCGGCAAGCTCGGATACAACCTCATAACCTGTCCCAAGGAATACGGCGGGGCTGAGATGACTCTATTGGAACAAATGATTTTGAATGAAGAGGCCGCCAGGGTCTCGCTGGGCCTTGCCGAGAGCTATTGCCTGGGCGCATATTCCGTGGCCCCTGCTGTCTGGACATTCGGCACCAAGGCGCAATGCGAGAAATATATCCCGCCGACTATGCGGGGCGAATGGATCAGCGCGCTTTCTCTCACCGAGCATAGCGGCGGATCCGATCCGGCCAACCGGATGACTAACGCGGTAAGGAAGAACGGCAAATGGGTTGTCAACGGCTCCAATATCTTCATTACCAACGGAGGTATCTGCGATTACCAGTGGATACTCGCCTGGACGGATAAGACGAAGAAGCCTTCCCAGGGGATGACCTCCTTTGTGATCGATTGGCCGACCAAAGGATGGAGCCGCAAAAGCCTGAATAAAATGGGTTCGCGCTCTTCCGACGAGGCGGAGGTTTTTTATGATGACATGGAACTGACCGACGACAATGTGTTGGGGACGGTCGGCCGTGGACTGCCCATGTTCCTGTGGGTGGTCGCGCAGGGCAGGGCCTGTCATTCCGCACGGTCCGTGGGCTGTGCGCAATCAGCTTTCGATTATGCTCTGGATTACACCAAACAGAGGGTGGTCTGGGGACAACCGATATCAAGACATCAAAACATATCGTTTAAATTCGCCGAGATGGCAGTTGAGATAGAAGCCGCCAGGACTCTGGTATATAAGACAGGCTGGAAATATGTGCGCGGAGATCAAGATGCGGCCCGCTATAGCGCAATGGCCAAGCTTTTTGCTGAAGAGATGAATATGCGCGTAGCCCGCGCCTGCATGGAGATGTTCGGCTGCTACGGCCTGATGCTCGATAACAGGGCCCAGCGCTTCTACCGCGATGCCGCCTGCCTGATGATCACTGAAGGGACTCCAGCGATGTTAAAGATGGTTATCAACAGGCCGTTTAACCTGTAACGAATCCGAAACGAAATACCGATTATATAAGGTGCATGGATCTTGCGATCCATGCACCTTATCATTATTCTCTCAAAAGCTAAAGGTATATTTGATAGTCGTGAAACGGTGCGTAACTAAATAAAAGGGGCTTTACCAACAGAATATATTTATTGTGCAGAAGGTACGGTAGGCGAAATTATTTCATTGAAATACGTTTTATACTGATACCTACTCCGTGGATTTCACAGATTGTGCATTCTTTTTGGGCTTGAATACCGCCAGACCTGCCAGAATTCTGGCGTTTTCGTCCAGATGCTCTTTATTTGCTCCGAGATAGTCAGCAGTGGCATTGCTGATCTGACGCATTATCCTTTCTAATTCCGCCCGGTCACTCTTTGATAGTTGTCCAAATACGGATTCAAACAACTCGTTTATACTGGGACCCAATTCATACAGGAGATCTTTCCCTTTCTCCGTAATATTAATATCTACACTTCGCCTACTCGTCTTCGACCTACGCCTGGTGACCAATTCACTTTTATACAATTTGTCGATCATGGGAGTCACAGAATGGACTTCGATTGGCAAAAGTCGCGATATATGGGTTGGAGACATGGGTTTCTTGTTGAATAAAAGAGCTTGAAGTGCTACAAATTGCGAGACCGTAATACTTGACGCTTTTATACTCTTTTCAACAGCTTTCGTCCATATGTTCGCTGTCTGTGCAAACATTATGACCGTCCACAGATACTCCGCAAAGGGAAGATTCAAATCGGGTTCCTTTTCATTATGTTTCATTTAATTTTCCAATCCACCAATATAAGCTTGCCCTGAACAAATTCTATACCAGCATATTTATACCATATTACAATTGGATCAAATTTAAGTCAATGATTAAATATTTTAAGTAATATTATACATTCAAATATATTCTACCGGCGAAAATTTTAGTGGCATATCCTGAGCAGCATATTCAAACAACATCCTGGTGGGAGAACGATCTCGCTAATCAATACTGACGGTGAGCATGTCTATTTAAACAATGAATTAATCGAGTCGTCACAGTACCGGTATATTACCGAGCCTGTCAAAGGAATATTGTTTCCCGGTCTTTATCCCTGCCAGTCGCCTTGCAATATTCTTAATATCCTCCAGGTTGTAGGCGCCCATGATTGCAATCTGCTCCATTCTGGGGGAACCTCCGCCATGTACTCCGGCATACTGCATGACCCCGGCGCCCTCGGAGCATGACATGTCCTGCACCCAGGCAAAGGCCTTCAGAACATCTTGAACATCCACATCCGGGTTACGAGCCATGTATTTATCAATGAAGGGCTTTGTTTCTTCATTGATCCAGTCCCTGTATCTGGGTAATGTGGCCGGCATGCCGCCAGCAACATCGGCAAGAATATCATATTCATGATATATATTGATTCCTGCGTGCCTGCGACTTACATTGCAGTACATTATGTCAGGCACCCAGGTGCCCGATGGGGACTGGTATCCATTAATTGCCGCCGCAATTCCCGTGCCATAGCAAAGCTCCGAAGTACATACGAGTTCGGATATCTTCTCTCTTACATGTTGTTCTTTCTCAATACCGTTTATTTCGGCCATGAGAGCTGTGGCACCTGTCAGTACATCTGTCATTGCGGGCTTACAGCCGGTGTAGCTGTGACGATGGAACAGGGCAAAGGTGAGGGCCATGTACCCTCCCATATCATTTTCACCACAAAGGAAAACATGGTCCCATGGAATGAAAACGTCATCGAAAACAGTCAGGGAGTCAGCTCCTCCCCAGGGACCGCCTGCACCCGAACCTTCACGTACATCATAAGTAAAAGCGCTGACTATCTGCTTGACTCCTTCTGCATCCGCCGGAACCGTAAAAGCTACAGCCCAGTCCTGATCATCCAGAGTGAGCGCCCTGGTTGGCAGCACATTTATCCATTCAGCAGCGGGGGCGAAAGAATTGTGCACCTTCGCGCCGCGCACGATAATGCCGTCGCTCTTTCTCTCAACTATTCGCAAATACAGATCAGGGTCTTTTTGTTGATGCGGCCTCCATTTGCGATTGCCTTTTACATCAGTCTGAGCGCAGCATGCGACAGCATCCGTTTCCTGAAATTTTCTCAACCATTTCTCAAACCGCTTGTAATACTCGGTGCCGTATTTTTGGTCTGTGAGGTAGCAGACAACCGAATAGGCGTTGGTAGAATCGATCCCCATACATCGAGCTACACACCCTCCCACCTGATGACAGATAAGCCGCGTCATCTTCTGTTTCGACATTAAATCGGTCATGCTGCTGTGCACGTGATTGAACCGGTTAATCTTCTGGCCTGTAAGATGTGACGTTGCTGTCAGTATATCCTCATACTGCTTAAATTCAGGATCATGAATGATGTCATAAGTCTTGGACAATATGTTTATGGCTCCTTGCAGCCGTGGATGACCGCGATCAACCAAATTGCCATCCATATAGATATTACGCCGCATTTTGCTTAATCTTTGTCTGTATTCAGTCGAGGTAATCATCAATAATCCTCCCTTATTAACGGTGTTCAATAATGCATCTTTAACATCGTGTTGCCCTGTAGCCCTGACGAGTACTCCTCAAATTCATTCACAAATAACATTGACAAACATTTTTGGAGTAATTATAATATCTTCCATAAAATTATGCATAATCATAATATATGCTTTAATAATATGCAATAGCGATTTAATTTTCAGCAATAAGTTCGACATTTAAATATACATATTCTGGGTCTGAGGAGGATAAATGGCACGCGTTAAACTGGTAGAGAAAGAGCAGGCAGATCCAACAATAAGAGAGGTTTTCCAGATACTGGAGGATCTGAAAATTCCACTATCCAACATATTTAAGGCAGTTGGCAATTGCCCCAAAATAGGCCGTAATTTCATCGAGCTGGGTAATTCATTACTTAATCCCGAGTTCATCGACACTAAACTCAGAGAACTGGTCATCTTACGGGTAGGAAATCTGTTGCATTCGGATTACGAGTTTACCCACCACGCACGCATCGGCCTTAAGGCCGGTTTAACTAAAGATCAGCTTCAAGATCTTTCTGCATGGAAATATTCTGACAAATTCAGCGAAATGGAGCGTGCTGTCCTGCAATACACGGATGAGGTCACATTGGATGTGAGAGTCAGCGACAGCACATTTGCCAACCTAAAAACCCATTTCGATGATCCGGGAATAGTCAAACTTACAACAATTATCGGCTATTACGGGATGGTATCCAGATTATTGGAAGCACTGCAGATAGAATTGGAGCCCTGGGTAAAGCCTTTCATACCCTAGTGATCATAGGATCGCATTGATCACCTAAAAAAACCAGGAGGATAAAATGATTGTAGTCGACAGGCATGCTCATCTTATTGGAAAAGCTCAATGGATCTCGGAAGCGGCTTACATGCCCCTTGCGCAAATATGGGCAGCCAAAGAGCCGGGCCGGCAACCGGAGATGATCCTTCCCAAGCTGCTGAATGGTATAGCTGACGGCACTGGGGGAAAGATGTTCCTGGACAACATGGATGCTGCCGGGGTTGATATCTCCTTCCTTCTGGCCTCGGATGTCTGGATACGCAATAATGGCCAGGAACCACCGATACCGTTTGAAAAGCAACTGGAGGAATTAGCGGAAGTGCAAGAGGCCCATAAAGGAAGGCTATATGTGTGGGTATATGTTGATCCGCGAAGGCCGAAAGCGCTGGAGTTGTTTTCACGGGCAATCGACGAATACGGGTTCAAAGGTTGCGGAGAAATTTCAGCGGAAGGTTTTCGCCTCGATGACGACCTTATTCAGCCTATGTTTAAAAAATGTTCGGATTCCGGTATTTCCGTCGATATCCATATACGTTCGGGCATGGGCCTGACAACGTTTGGCAGCGATGTCAGTGTAAATAACGCATCACATCCTGAGCATGTGAAAAAGCTGGCAAAGAAATATCCCGACCTGAAAATATTCATCGCTCATTCCGGATATTCATCATGGTGGCAGGCAGTCATACAAACCGCCCTCGAATGCCCGAATTGTTATCTGGACCTCTCCGACTGGAACTACGACCTGCCCAATATGGCTGAGTTTGTGGCCAAACTCGCTGCAATGAGGGATTCACTTGGCGCCGAGCGCATATTTTTTTCCAGCGATCAGATTTCAGGTCCACGCTTCTGCGGAGAGAAGTCGACGCTGCCGCAATGGGTGAATTTCTTCAAGACACTTCCCGAGCAGGCCCCAAATTATGGATACCATTTTACCCGGCAAGAAGTTGATTTAATTCTGGGAGGTAATGCACAAAGACTGTTTAACCTGCCTTCTCCTGCAAAGAAATAGAATAATAGTGTACAGCTATCCAGGAGGTTTCTACAGTGGGTTTACTCGATGGAAAAGTTGCAGTGGTCACCGGCGCGGGAGGCGGTCTGGGCAAAGCGGAGTCATTGCTTTTTGCATCCGAAGGCGCCAGAGTAGTAGTAAATGATCTTGGCGGGAAAACAGATGGCACAGGAGCTTCCACTGCACCTGCCGACGTAGTTGTTGCCGAGATCAGGAAAATGGGAGTAGAGGCGGTGGCCAACTATGACTCTGTAGCTACCTGGAAAGGCGGGGAACGTATCATTAAGGCTGCAATTGATGCATTCGGCAGGATCGATATCCTGGTGAATAACGCCGGCATTGCGCGTAACCGTATGATTTTCAATATGACAGAGGAAGAGTGGGACATAGTGCAGAGAGTACATCTTTATGGACATTTTTACTGCACCAGACATGCCTGCACATTTTTCCGCCAGCAGAAATACGGCCGTATCATAAATACGTCATCTCAAACAGGCCTGGGCAATATGGGGCAAGCCAATCTGGGCCTGACCAACTACAGTGCAGCCAAGGAAGGCATCGTGGGCTTCACACGCACGGTGGCATTAGATATGGCCAGGTACGGGGTAACCTGTAATTGTATACGTCCCATGGCCGCAACACGCATGACAATCTCACCTGATGTACAGGCCGCTATGGAGAAAGGTCCAAACCAGGAATCCGGCAATGCGGAAGGCGGGCTTGAAGCGGAGATCAGGAGGTTGTCTCCCTCACATATCGCATCCCTGGTTGTTTATCTTGCCACGGATGCCGCCGCGAATATTAACGGTAAAAGTTTCCTGGTGGGCGGAGGCGAAATCGGCCTTTACTCTGAACCGGAAATTGTATCCAGCATTTTCAAAGACGGCATATGGACTGTGCAGGAGCTCGTAAATACCATGCCAAGGAGCATTATCAAAGGCCTGCCGTCATTGACCTAACCGAATGCCATTTAAGGAAAACGCTCTGTCTAATAGTAGTATCTTCACATTTTGTTTAAACGATAAAGAAACGTAAAAGGAGATTTGAAGTGGACGACGTAATCGTTATCGGAGCCGGGTACATGGGCGGGGGCATCGCCCAGGTTGTGGCACAGGCTGGCTATCGCGTATATCTACATGACTCCAATCCCGCAGCTGTTAACAAATCCCTCGGCCAGATCCGCTGGTCGACCGAGAAACTGGAGAGCAAAGGTCAGCTGAAAGATTCTGCAAAAGCAGTTCAGGAAAGAATAAGTGCAACACCAGACTTCACAATCGCTGCACAATGCAAGTGGGCCATTGAAGCAGTTTATGAAGACCTGGAGCTTAAAAATAATATATTTAAAAAACTGGACAATATCTGTCCGAAGGAAACCATCCTGGCCAGCAACACATCCAGTATACCCATCACCCGATTGGCTTCAGGCACCGAACACCCTGAAAGGATTGTAGGTGTGCATTTTTCAGGTCCTGTTCCGCTGATGCCTCTTGTGGAGGTAATCAAGGGTGATAAAACCTCGGATGCCGTTTTCAAGGCAAGTCTCGATTTCGTAGTTGCATTAAATAAATATCCGATTAAGGTAATGAAGGATATACCGGGCTTTGTCATGAACCGCGTCAGCAGTGCAGCCTTCCGTGAGGGTTTCGACCTGGTGGCGGCAGGCATTACAACCATAGATGATGTTGACACGGCCATGAAATGGGGTGTCGGATGGAGGGTCGGACCTTTCGAAATAGCCGATAATGCCGGATTAGATACCTATCTGCGTGTCAGCAAAGCTTATAAGGAGCTCGGTGATGAGTCATTTGCGCCGAGACCTCTTCTGGAAAAGATGGTTCAGGCGGGTCGCCTCGGCAAAAAAGTCAATAAAGGCTTCTACGACTATACGCCGGACGGCGGGAAGACGCCATTTGATATTACCAGTCTGAAATAGTTTTAATCTTAACTAAACGCTCAGGCGCCTTTCTCAAGTATGTGAATGCACATAGCGGCTTCTTCAACTCCTATATTTCCACCACCATTCTCAGCTAAACCTATTCTGGCCTTTTCGACCTGGCGTTTACCTGCATCTCCGCGCAGTTGCAGCACCAGTTCATATATTTGAGCCAGCCCGGAGGCGCCGATGGGGTGCCCCCTGCACTCCAGACCACCACTGGTGTTGATTGGCTTATTACCTCCGATCTTCGTTGCGCCCGACTCAGCAAAGGTGCCGCCTTCTCCCACGGGGCAAAAGCCCATTGCTTCAGTCTGATGCAATTCAGCCCAGGCAGTAGCATCATGAAGCTCAGCAAGGTCGATCTCCTTTGGCCCTACCCCCGCCATTTTATAAGCCTGTTTAGCGAGTCGCTCGCCTATATCTTCCCCATCCAGCGTCCTGTCGCTTCCTTGCCCAATTACCGAAGCTATTATTTTAACCGGATACACATCCTTCAGTTTTTTCAGGAATTTTTCTGAACAGACAACGGCCGCTGCGGCGCCGTCACCGACCGGAGAGCACATGGCTCTCGTCAGTGGATATGCCACGGACTTGTCAGCAAGCACTTCTTCTACTGTCATAGGCTGCTGGTATTGAGCGAGCGGATTTAAGGACCCGTGCCAGTGGTTTTTTGAGCATATCACGGCCAGCTGGTGTTGCGTTGATCCGAACCTATCCATATGCCATCTTGCTCCCATGGCATAGGCATCCATGAAGATGCTCCTGCCCTCACCGGGCGCCGACTTATCTTCAGGCAGCTGGATCTTGATCAGTTTGTTGATGTCAGTGATCATAGCGATATGTTTTTCCAGGTTTTCCACATCCATACAAGAAGCATATGCGGAAAGTGACAGCGCCTTGTCGGGATTGCTCAGCTTCTCAGAACCCACTGCGAGCGCAACGTCATACAGGCCGGCACGGATAGCCGTGTATGCAAGATGAAGCGCCGTTGATGCTCCAGCACATGCATTCTCCACATTTACAACCGGTATCTTGTCGATACCCATGCCTCGCATGATAACCTGTCCGCGTATGGAATGCTGATTTGAGAACATACCCCAGAAGGAATTGGAAAAGAAGACCGCCTGCAGGTCTTTATTGTCCAGCCCAGCATCTCGCAGGGCAAGCTTTATGGCCTCTTCGGCCATCGTTCTTACACTCCTGTTGGGTAACTTGCCGAAATTGATCATTCCCACTCCGACTATATATATATCTGACATCACCAATAAATCTCCTTAACGCTTATTGTATCGGAAGCAAATGCATAAGCGTATGCCTGAAATCATACAACAGGTTTATAGTTCTTAATTATCTTTAATGTATAAAACTCACAGTTGTTTATTTCTGATATCCCGCTTATTTATCCGAGAACAAATTCCGCGGATTGTCCACCATCATTGTATTGATCTGCTTGTCGGTGACTCCCTGCTCTTTAAGAGCGGGCAATACGGTTCTGGATACATAGTCGACACGCCAGTTGCCGAGCATTGCCACTATCTCGGGAGGAGCGATATCGCGCAATGAACGACCGCACCAGAAATTGCACGTATCATGGGACAACATTATTTTATCGGCATATCCCTGTTTGCATAACTCGGCGATATTTTTGATACAGATTTCATCCTGCGTATATAAAATCATTCCCATGCGGTCGAACCCGACATAGAATCCCCTGTCGAGAATTGCCTTGTAATAATCCATATCGGTGGAGTTGGATATATGGCCGATCAGTACCTTTTTATTATCTGCGCCCTCCCTGATGAACAGATCAGCCTGCGCGATGCCGGGATTCGGACCTTCCGTGTGTGTAATTATCGGTACCCCGGTCTCTTTCTGTGCGATAACCGCAGCTTTAAATATACTTTCCTCATAGGGAGTAACGGTTTCACTGGACGCCACCTTGACGGCGCCGGCCTTCACACCCGTTTTACCAATTCCGACATTTATCTCCGTAACAAACAATTCCGCCATCATTTTAGGCATATCCTTGACAAACATGGTCTTCGCTATCCAATAGGTCGACGCTCCGGTGGTCCCGTTGAACAGGCCTGTTACACATATAATGTTTATTCCGGACTTCCTGGCCAGTTCCTTATAAAGCTCGGGATCCCGTGTATAGTCATTCGGCGTGCAGTCGACAATGGTAGCTATCCCAACGTCTTTTGCAGCCTTGCAGACCTCAAGATTGGCTTTCAATGCAGCCTTTCGGTCATACGGAAACATCGTTTCGTCTGTCCGCCAGCCGGGTTGACCAACAATGAAATGCTCGTGCACCAGTGTTTTACCCAGCTTTTCCGCTGAAATGGGACCCAGTACGGAGTTAATCATTAACGTAACCCTCCTCAGTCTCAATTAAACGATTATTGTCAGCAGTAAAAACGACTGGCTATAAACCGAATGCGAACCAGCCGCCGTCTGCAGTTATCCCTTCATCGACAGTTACAACTGAGCCGGTGATCCACTTCGTTTCATCGGAGGCCAAGAAATATGCCAGGTTACCGATGTCCTCTGGTTCCAGTGCCTTATGCATGGGAATAAATGACAGAAGATCCTTGTCATGGTCAGACAGTCTATCCGGCGTATCTGTAAGTACAAGACCCGGGCAAATGCAGTTCACGCGAATGGGAATAGTGGCAAGTTCACGGGACAGGACTTTGGTGAAATGGATAGCGGCAGCTTGCATGGGGCCGTAGACGGTGCCGGGTGTTGATACAAGCCCGTCAACCGAGCTGATGTTAATGATAACACCCTTTTTTTTCGGTTTCATCTCTTTGACTGCACGCCGTGAGCAATAGAACACCGATTTGTAATTGACGTTGACCGCCTCATCCATAACTTTCAGATCAAATTCGGTTATTGGAGCAGCCATCTTTATCGCTGCCGACGGGGTACTTCCCATATTATTTACCAGGATGTCGACCCTACCAAATTTTTCTATTGTTCTGTTAAACAGATCGTCTACACCCCTGGATACTGATACATCTGCCTTCACCGGATAGATTTCGATATTGGGCAGCTTCAACTCTTTTACCATCTTTTCCAGCTTCCTTAGATCGTTACCCGCCATAACGACGTTGATTCCATTCTCTGCAAATACGCGGGCAATCCCTCTACCGATACCGCGTGCATCACCCGTGATTATCGCAACCTCATTAGATTTTGACATGATAATTATCCTCCTGCCATATTTTTAAATTACATACTTGCATGCAGTTCATCGCGGGGCAACATGAACTCACCATGTTCAATTTGGTTTTATCTCTCCCGAACAGAAGGCATACCATCCACCATCAGCGGATATACCCTCATCGGCAGCAATAACAGCCCCGGTAATATATCTTGCCTTATCGGAAGATAGAAAATAGGCCATGTAACCCAGATCGTCAGCCGACATAATCCCGCGCATTGGAATGTATTTTACTAATACATCCATATCGCGATCGTTAAGCCCGTCCATCATCTCTGTATGTACGAGTCCCGGACAAATGCTGTTTACCCTGATAGGAATGGAGGCCAGCTCACGTGACAGGACTTTAGTAAACTGGTTAAGAGCTGCTTTCATAGGTCCATAGATTGTGCCCGGGAAAGATATCAGTCCGTCAACGGAGCTGATATTGACAATGCTTCCACTTTTATGCGGCTTCATCTCTTTGACAGCCCTCCGGGCGCAGTAGAATTGGCCTTTGAAATTGATATTGATTACATCTTCTACCAGCTTCAGGTCCAGGTCGGTGATGGGGGCCATCGGTTCAGCAATCCCCGCATTGTTAACCAGGATGTCCACTCTGCCGAATTTCTCCATCGCAAAATCAAACAATTTCTCAACGTCCGAAAGTACGCTGATATCGGCCTTCACCGGATAAATCTCGACATCGGGCAGCTTGAGTTCCCCTGCAGTCTTTTCCAGCTTCTCCAAAGTCCTGCCGGCGATGACAACATCGATCCCGCGTTTTCCAAATACCCGGGCAATTCCTTTGCCGATACCGGTTCCACCGCCTGTAATTACCGCTACTCTGTTAGATCGTGACATGAAAATAACCTCCTGCTTAATCAATAAATTAATTACATACGTGTATAGAGAAACAGTTTATCGACATGCACCACAATCGAATTTACTATCAAATAACCGCCGATATTCCTCCTTACATCTTCAAGCGTCCACCTGATGATTCAATTGGCTGAAGTGCTTTTTATTTTATTAGCTTCATAATACGTATAGGTTGAGAGATTATTACTTTATCAGGCAACTACCCTGTTTTTCTTCAACCTGGATATATCCTTATCGCTGTATCCCAGACCCGTTAGCAACTCTGTTGTATGCTGACCAAGCGTTGGAGCAGCGGATTTAATCTGTGCCGGTGTGTCGGATAAGGTCATGGGCAAACTGAGCACTCTGGTTTTACCGGCCACAGGATGATCTATCTCTTTAATCATATCCACTGCCTGTACCTGTGGATGCATTTCTCCTCCGAACAATGTCTCATAGTCATACAAAGCAGAGCCCATACCGCCCAGCTCATCGATCATTTTAATCATGTCCTCGCTTTTCCTTTCCGCGAAATAAGTTTCAAAAAGCGGCTTCATTTCCTGGGCATCCCTGCCCAATCCAACGGCTTTCAGCCCCTTATATTTAAACCACGGGTCTTCAAGTAATTCGCCGAGCCCCACTCTTTTTAAAAATTCGACCCATATTTCTAAAGCTTTTTCGATTCCGCCCGAAGCGCGTCCGAGCACCGAAAAAACTATCGGCCTGTCCTGCGTGGCATAACCATGTTCTGCATGATCATAGGGTCCGGTCAGAAACCATCCTCCGTAAGCATCGGGGTTGCAGAATGCCTGAATCCAGTAGTTACCCATTTGAATCATGGAACGCATCACCGAGATTCCAACCTTTTGCCCTACGCCTGTTCTTCCCCTGTAAAACAGCGCCGCAAGAATGCCCTGCAAGGCATGAAGGGCGCCTCCGATCGCTGCAACGTCCACTCCAACCCGCACCGGCTCCTCACCCGGTTCTCCCAGGTACTGTGTGAAGCCAGCCATTCCCTGCAGCTCCAGCTCTGATGCCGGCCTGTTTTTGTACGGCCCGTTCTCACCAAAGCTTGAGATAGAGCAGTATATTATCTGTGGTTTGAATCGTATTATGTCTTCATATCCCAGACCGAGCTTCTCTGCGTATCCTGCGTCGAAACTTTCCAGAAAAACATCAGCGCCCCTGGCCAGCTGATATACGATCTCCTTGCCCTCATGTTTATTTAAATCAATGGCTATGCTTCTCTTATTGCGGTTCAAAGACATGAAAAGCGAGCTTTCACCCTTGATGAAGGGCCCAAGCTGCCTGGTGGTATCGCCTTCGATACTCTCGATCTTTATCACATCAGCGCCGAGATCCCCCAGATGCATTGAGCAATAAGGGCCGGCGACATCCTCACTCAAATCTACAATCTTTAAGCCTGCGAGAACTTCTATCATCTAAACCTCCTGCCTGTTTGTTGATTGTCAGCGGATTGCCCTATGAGTTCAGCATTTTCAATATCTCGTCGCGATTCCGATCAGGCTTGACCGTGGGCGTCATTTTCTCCGCCGAAGTCTTGCCGAATTCCCAGGGCGCTGCATACCCTTTTAGGACACCGAACATACTGTCCATATCGAAGAGCCATTCATTTGCCTGCACATGCGGATCACAGATCAGGGCCTCGTAATCATAATTGAATCCGCACGGCACATCGCATCTCCGCAAATGCAGAATCCACCAGTATGCGGGTTTGTCGGCAATTTTCTCCTGAATTAATGGAATCAACTCTTTTCGGTTTTTTACTCTCAGTGTATTTGTCTTAAACCTTGGATCGTTCTGAATGTTCTGTAACTCCAGAGCTGCGCATAGCCTGGGCCAGTAAAGTTCTTTCGGCACACTGATGTTTATGTATTTGTTATCCCAGGTCCTGAATGATTGAGAAGGAACAATATGGACAGTGGCGCTTCCCAATCGTTCGGGATTTTTACTCGTGGCGAAAAACTCGGACATCCGTGTTGTCTGCATAGACATGGTAGCCTGCAGATGAGATGTCTCGATTTTTTGTCCCTTGCCGGTGATTTCCCTGGCCAGCAATCCGATCAATGCCGCCATAACGATGGTCGATGAAGCATTAACATCCGCATGTGCTGCATTTCTGAATATCTCCGGCTCACCGCCTTCTTTTCCATTGACACTGGCGAATCCTGATGCCGCCTGAACGAAATGATCGCCGGCGGCATACTTGGACCAGGGCCCTTTATTACCATAAGAAGTGCTCTCGATATAAATAACGCGCGGATTTATCTTACTCATTGTTTCGTAGCCGAAACCGATTCTCTCAAGTGCGCCCAGGCGTCGGTTATTAATCACTATGTCCGCCCATTGGATAAGCTTTTTGCCCAACTCCTTTCCCTTGTCGTCCCGCAGGTCCAGTATTATGCTTTTCTTATTGAAGTGACTGCCTATATAAGTCGATCCATACCCGCCTATGGAAGTACCTACGAAGATCAATCCATCCAGATTGGGCGGTTCGATTCTAATAGCCTCGGCGCCCATGAGCCCGAGCATACTGCATGCAGCCGGGCCGACACCAAAAGCACCGACATCAAGTACCTTGATACCTTCTAACGGTCCTGCCATTCCCTGTAACCTCCTTGCTGTTGATTTGTTTATGCAGACACAATCCCGACTTCCTGTTCCAACTTCCTGGAATGATAGTAATCGGCATCGAACGTTCTATACACGATTATGAAGGCGATTAAGGCGATGAGAAGAATACCGCCATTGACCCACATGGCTATATCAAGGGTAGATGCATCTGAAATCGCACCTGTCATGACCGGACCCCACAGCCCTCCCAGGAAAAGCGCGCTGAAAACGTAGAGACCGTATGCGGTGGCGCGTTGGAAGTAGGGAACCACTTCCTGGATGGCTGTCTGCTGTACAGGCATGAAAGCATACGTGCAGAAGGTGACAATACCGAACAGGAACCACATTTTAAAGGCAACCGCGCAGACAAAACCGGTTATAGAGAAAACCACGCTGATACATATGAAAAGAGCTTTGTTGCGCGGTATATTTCTTGAAATCCTGTCTCCGATCAATCCGCCGACCGGACTGGCTACGAGCGAGGTAAGCATGATAGCGGCTGTCAAAGTCCCTGATAGCGCCACATCCATACCCATATACCGGTTAAAATAGGTCGGCAGCCAGTACATAATCGACATGGCGAACAGATTGGATATCCCGTAAGCTACACACAGGGCAACCACTGTTTTATTCTTTAAGATGTCTTTCATAACGCTGCCGAAGCTTGTAGCTTTACCACCGGCAGCTGCATCCCTCGGCGGGTTTTTATAATCAGCCATGAACCATGCCAGTATGGCAAACAGGATTCCGGGTACAGCTACGGCCATGAAGGCAGTGCGCCAACCGAATTTTACGGCTACAGCGCCACCTACCAGCATACCTATAGCCGTTCCCACCGCAGTAGCGGTCATCCAGGTTCCCGTTACGGTCGCCCTGCGTGACTTCTTTATCGTAGCCATGACTAATGACTGACCGCCTGAAGCGAAGCTTGCCTCACCTACCCCCAGTACTGCTCTGGAAGCCACGAGCTGCCCGAAGTTAGTGGCCAGGCCGGACATGAACGAGCCTATACTCCAGACTATCGCCATCAGCGAAATCATTTTACCTCTCGTCCAACGGTCATGGATATAAGAAAGAGGGATGGCCAGCAGCCCTATCGCGGCAAGCACGGTCGTTCCCAGCAATCCCAGTTGAGTATCACTCAGACCAAGTTCAGCTTTTAAAAGCGGGAACATGGGACTGATAACCGACCTGGTAGCAAAATCGAGCAGGTAAAGAACATAGAGAACCACCATCATATACCAGATTTTCCATGTCGGAAGAGGAAGTATCAATTTTTCATCATCAGCACCATTCGGTTGCTTCATTTATCACAGACCTCCAATATATATAATTACTGAGATATCCTGACTATCGGTTATTACTGAACAACTCCCTTTTTCTTCAACTCAGCTATTTGCTCTTTACTGAAATTGCTTTGAGAAAGTACCTCGTCAGTATGTTGCCCGGGATGAGGACAGTATGTTCGATAAGTAGCAGGCGTGCCGGACATTTTCAGGGGATTGCCCAGTTGCGTGATCTGTCCCAGAACGGGATGCTCTTTCTTCATGACCATCTGGCGGCTTATCAACTGCGGATCTTTTACCGCTTCCTCAATGTAATTGACGGGAGCCATCATGACCTGCCTTTGTTTGGCCCATTCCCACCATTCATCCCTCGTCCTGGTCAGGAATAGTGAGCTTAATATTGCGAACATTTCCTTTCTGTCTTCATCGTTTTGAGGCCACTGGCGCGAAACAAGCTCAGGTTTTCCTACGTCTTCACAAAAAGTCTTCCAGAATTGCGGCTCGATAAACTGAACTGTGATATACTCTCCGCCTTTGGTCAGGTAAACCGAGCTGCAGGGTTCTCCACCGGTCACCATGGTCTTGCCGCGCCTTCGTTTCTCACCTGTAACAAGGTGAATCGATACATCGGTTGCTATAAGAGAGAACACGGCGTCCGTATAGCTGATATCGATGAGCTGTCCCTCGCCGGTCTTTTCCCTGGCGATAAGCGCAATCAGAATAGCCGCCAGCGGATGCAGGGCAGCTCCCGCCATATCGGCCACCATATTGCTCGGGTAACAGGGGGGACCGTCTGCCGGGCCAATCAGGCTCAGAGCACCCGATACACCCATAAAATTGGCATCGTGACCAACGACATCGCGATACGGACCGGTTTGACCGTAACCGCTCACCTGGCAATAGATGAGTCGCGGATTTATTTTTCTGACGGTTTCATAGCCTATCCCAAGGCGGTCCATCGTTCCCGGACGCGAGTTTTCAATCAGGACGTCCATATCTTTAATCAGCGTGCGTACCAGGTCACGTCCTTCATCCGACCGCAGATTAATTTTGATGCTTCTTTTATTACGATCGATGAATGTGTAGGCGGACATCAGTTCCTCCGAAGCACCCTTAACATGTTCCGTAGCAACGTGCCCGACTGGATCAACCTTGATTACATTGGCGCCAAAGTCCGCCATGTGCATGGCTGCAAAGGCCGGCGGATACCCGCGGCAGAGGTCCAATACTTTTATTCCTTCCAATGCCAGAACCATGAAATATCCTCCCTTTTCTTTATTTGGATTATTTAACGGAAGAAATCTTATCCCCCCGATTTAGGCGTGGGCTTCTTCAATCCGTATCTCTCGTAGAATCTGGCGGGAATCCCATTGGGATCTTTATATATATGGAATTTACACGGCTCCTCTCCCACTTTTTCCGGAATATCGATTACCCATAGCGGATAACCCGTCTTCTCCATGGGGATGATGTCCTGCAGAGAACAATGGGCGCAATAAATAGGAAAATTGCGCTTCCCGAATGTCATTTTTTGCGGATTCTCTATTTTTACAAAGCTTTTCGGGGGCTCATAGCTGTTAGCGGCAATCAATCTACCACCACTCCCGCATAAAGGCATGGTTAAGGTGAATTTTTCATCGTCCTCCTGCACATCTATTGAAATCAGATGCCCTCTGAAGCCGGCAGCCAGCATCTGTGCCTGGCGCCCCAGATCCTGACCACGATATGCATCCGCGACAGTTGCGAGCTGTTCGAAAGACTCGTAAATAGCTTCATAAACCGCTTTATCTCCATTATGCCTGTAGATGTAGCTCAATAATGACGTGACCCAATTGATGTAACTGTCGTGCTGGGAAAAGAACTCGCGGTGCATCCTCCTCGTAAGCTTTTTAGCTTTCTCATATTCACCCGCATCAATCGCCTGTTGAATAAGGCCTACTGTCTCAACCCCCATCTCCTTTAATTCACTTTCGGTAAAAATCCTGCTCTTTTTCTCGGACACCTTAGCCTCCTACCATAAATAATGCGTAACTAATGGTTTTTGTACAGGCAATGAGATCAAAATTGTTTATACAATAACATTCTATATAAAAATTGTCAATATCGAACTTATGCTATTTGACAATGTATGATAACGAATGTTAATATATCGCAATGTATTATGATGACATGTTGGAACTATATAAAAGTTGATCTAACCGTGCATTATCAGCAGTAGTCCCAGAAGGCTGGAGGAAATTAGAAATTCTAAAACCTATTTAATACAAAGATCATTAACTCATATATTAATGTTTTGGAGGTTTACAAGCCGTGGGCAATCAGACCGGTAAAAAATATATTTGTAGCAAATGTGGCGCGGAATTCATCGTGACAAAGGGTGGCAGCGGTCAATTGAGCTGCTGCGGGCAGGTCATCGAGTTAAAAAAATAACACACTGATATTGATGATTGACATGGAGGCGTTTTGAGATGAACCAGCTTGGCAAGCGATTCAAATGTGACGTATGCAATACTGAAGTATTATGCACCAAAGCTGGAGAGGGCAGCATCACGTGTTGCAATAAAGAAATGGGCCTTCAACAGCCTAAAGCATTACCTTCTTCTGATTAGTGACAATGCAGCGGAACAGCTTGGGTTGGCTGTTGAGCAATAATCCGGAGGTGATTTTTGTCGGAACATATAGCAATTACAGGCATAGCCCAGAGTAAGCGCCCAACCGATAATAAAAATTCTCTGGCCGACCTGATTTTTGAGGTTAGCTCTGAGGCTTTAGCTGACGCTAATTTAAACATAGATCAGTTGGAAAGCGTTACCCTGGCAGCCCACGATATGATGGATGGGAGGGCAATTACAACAATGCTTAACGCAGCGCCGGCGGGAGCATATCTTAAAGACGAAATAAGGGTAGCCGAGGACGGCGCCTTCGCCCTGATCATGGCGTGTTTGAGAGTTCTCTCGGGCCACTTCACTAATTCTCTGGTAGTCAGCTGGCACAGGTCTTCTGAATGCCCCGATAATACATTCCACACCGTGGCTAATCTTAGTTACGATCCTTTTTTTTACCGGCCCTTCGCTTTAAACGATGTCACAGCGCATGCCATCCAGGCTCAGAGATACATGCATAAATACGGTATTTCTGAACTCCACGCTGCGCAGATCGTCAGGAAAAACAGGTCAAACGGGGTTAATAATCTTCTGGCCCATCTTCGTTCTGAAGTAACTGCAGAGGAAGTATTAAAATCCGGTCACATTTCCTACCCATTAAAGGCACTCGATTTACCACCTCTGTCAGATGGCGCATGCGCTATGGTCATAACCAGCAGCAAGAAGCTGAAAAGTTCTAATAAACCCCGTGCATGGATAAAAGGTTTCGGGTGGTCCAATGACACGTACTACAGCGGAGACAAAGAGTTGGCTCATCTGGAATCTTTGTCTCTTGCTGCAAATCAAGCCTATCAAATGGCCCGAATCAACAATCCGTTTAAACAGATTGATGTTGCGGAGATACATGACATCACCTCTTATCATGAGTTAATGGAATATGAGGCACTGAATTTTTGCCCCGGAGGTGCAGCTGGGAAATACGTAGACAATGGCTCTTTTGAGATCAACGGTGAACTGCCGATCAATCCGTCAGGCGGTTGCCTCTCTTCAAATCCATATACAGCCACCGGATTAATCAGGGTAGCTGAAGCTGCGTTACAGGTAACGGATCGAGCGGGAGAACACCAGATAGCGGGGGCCAAGACAGCTTTAGCTCATGGAATGAGTGGACTCTGCGCGCAAAGCAATTGCCTGTTCATATTGACAGGTAATATTTAAAAGGAGAAATAGATTGGGTCAAAGAGTTGGTATCGTTGCTACCGGCCAAACCAGGTACAGGAGTAAACGTAAAGATTGCTCTGCGCCTGACATGGTTTACGAGGCGACCAGTAGGGCATTAGCTGATGCAGCGCTGACTTTAAAAGATATAGATGCGATTGTATTCGGATTGGCTCCCGAAGCATTAGACGGGATAAATTCCATGGATAAATGGTGTGCAGATGCCGCAGGAGCAAGGAACAAACCTTTTATGAGGGTCCATACGGGCGGCGCAACCGGAAGCTCGGTAGCAAATGCAGCAGTATATCATGTGGCCTCAGGCATGTTTGATACAGTATTAGCTGTTGCGATGGAAAGAGTCGGGGAAACACCGGATGCACAAACGATTCTTAATAGAATTTATGACCCCGTTGTCGCCTCGGATTTCGGCTTGAATATTATTAATCATGTGGCAATGGAGACATCACGCGGCATGGAGGCCTATGGTTTTACCGAAGAGCATATGGCCATGATTTCAGTTAAAAACCATCTCAATGCATTCAATAATCCATATGCACATCTACAGATAAACGTAAGCGTTGAAGATGTACTCAAATCGCCGGTTGTGTGTTGGCCTTTGAAGTTACTGGATTGTTGCCCGAGGTCCGATGGCGCCTGTGCAGTTGTCTTTGCCTCAGAAAAAAAGGCTAAACAGATGGCGCCTGTCCCCGTCTGGGTAAATGGAATGGCAGCGTTAACTGATATCACCGTACCCGGTGAAATAAGAGGAGGACAGGAGCAAATCAGACTGACAGCGGCCAGGGCATATCAGATGGCAGGGATCGACCATCCCAGAGAGCAGATACAGGTGGTCGAATGCTATGCGCCATTTTCATCGCTTGAACTTATGTATTATGAAACTCTTGGTTTTTGTGAACGAAAAGATGTAGTTAAATTAGTCGAATCCGGATTCGGTGCTATGGATGGAGAAGTACCTTTCGTACCATCGGGCGGAGTGATGTGCACGAATCCCATCGGTGCAACTGCCCTGATAAGAATTGCAGAAGCAGCCATTCAAGTCATGGGTAAGGGAGAGAAAAGACAGGTACCTGATGTGACAAACGCCTTAGCTACCGGCTATGGCGGATCACCAGGACCGGGTTCAGCATCTTTTGTAACCGTGATGGTACTTGGTAAAAAATAATCTTGCATGCAAATTGGAGGACATATAGATGTCAGATAATATTGAACTCTTAAGCATACCCGGTAAATGGGATTTAACTTATAACTATACAGCCGGCGAAACGATCAGCAAATTCCTTATCGAAATCCGTGACAATGCAAGAATAATGGCAACCAAATGCAATCAATGTAATCGAGTCATAGTCCCGCCGAGATCTTACTGCGAAAGATGTTTTATCAGCATAAAGGATAATTGGGTGGAACTGGAGCCGACCGGTACTTTAGAGGCTTATACAATTGTGACATATAAATTCGAGGGTCTGCCCGACCCTCCTTATATTATTGGCTATTTCAGGCTAAAGGGAGCCGATACGACCATTCCACATTTTTTAACTGGTATTGATCTCTCCGATTTAGAATTTGCGAGAAAAAAAATAAAGGTGGGATTACCTGTCCGGCTAATTTTTAAAAACAGGGGCCAGCGTGAAGGCCGGATGACTGATTTTCGAATAGAGCCCCTGCAACATGATAGATGAGCCCTTATTGCAACGGCGTTGCGTAGATATATCGAACAGCAGAAAAAAATCACAGTGAGGAGGTTGATTATTATAATAAGACTGCATATTATCCGGGAAACAATCTTTATTTAGAGGATGAAATTATTTAAGGAGGAACCATGAGCGAAAATATGAGTGTGACAGAGACTCTGGCAAAATTCATAACTTCACAAAAATTCGAAGGTTTACCGAAGCCGGTAGTTGATAAAGCCAAAGCCTGTATTTTTCACGCGCTGGCCTGTTCCTTAAACGGTCACCATCTTCCCTGGTCTCAAGCTGCCATTAGTTATCTGAAAGACCTGAATGTTAAAGGTGATGCCACCACTATTCTCGATGGCCTCAAAGCCCCGCCGCCGGATGCAGCTTTCGTTAATTCAGTGCTGGGCTGTAGCACGGTAGGAGAGGATCAACATCTCCCGTCAGCAAGCCATCCCGGATCCATGGTCATTCCGGCGGCACTGGCGGTGGGTGAGGAAACAAATTGCAGTGGAAAGGAATTCCTGACCGCCATTGTGATTGGATATGAAGTTTTAACCAGAATAGGCATGAGCGTGATGAGCCTTGAATTCAACAATAAATACAGGCCCAGCAGTGTTTTCGGTCCGTATGGGACCTGCGCTGCCTCTGCCAGGCTGTTTGGTCTTAATGAGCAACTAACCGTCAACGCGCTGGGCATGGCCGGCAGCATGTCCATGGGATTCCAGGAATGTTTTAATGAGGGAACGGACGAATTTTACTTCCAGAACGGCTTCGCCACCAGCAGCGGCATCAGGGCAGCAATGCTGGGTAAAAAGGGTATCAATGCGTCAAAGCGTATCGTTGAAGGGCCTGCAGGATTCTGGGCCGCTTACCAGAGACAGCCGGCCGCCGATAACATCACAACAGGATTGGGACAATCATTCGAGATACTGAAGATTTACTATAAACCGGTCCCGTCCTGTGCCCTGGTCCAGACAGCTGTGGCGCTTGCGCACCGCATGACCAGGGATCAAGCGATAAATCCGGATAACGTCAGCAGCATTGAAATCAGGACGTTCCAGGCAGCCAAGACCTATCCCGGGCTGGATAACACCGGTCCCTTCAAAACCATGACCACTGCTAAATTGAGTCTGCAGTACGGCGTGGCGGCAGCTGTGGCTTCAAAAGAACTTAACCAGAGCATCTACGACAGGTTTGAGGATCCATTTGTAAACAGAATCGCTGCCAGCTCCGTCGTTAAAGTGGATGATGAGATAGAGAAGCAGTTCTCGCAGACTTTCCAGCAGGGCTGCCGGATTAATATCACAATGAAGGACAAGAGCGTTATCAGTGACACTCAAAAAGACGTGGTCCCGTTGACCGATCCCCAGGTTCAGGATAATTTTAAAAACCTGGTACATCGCTTCATCGGCAAGAAGCAGGCTGAAGAACTGGTTGAAAAAATAAATAATCTTGAGAAGGTAGAGAATATCAGGGAATTGACCAGGCTGCTCGTAAAATAGTAGTCAGGCTCGCACCTCAAGCTTTTCTGATTCTAAGGGCGTTAATCAATGATTAGCCGTCTGTCTTCTCTGCATGCCTTCGACAAGCGCTGTACATACCCTGCTCGCTTCGGCTACAAGGTCATATTTTCCATTAGTCAGACACCATTCAAACACCGTACCCCTGAGCGCAGTTACCCACGTCCGCGTCATCTCATCGACACTCACATCACTTCGCAGTTCGCCCTTTTGCTGGCCTTCTTCAACCGTTCGCCTGGCCAGCGAATATATCGGCCGTTCCTCAGAAGCTATCCGTGAAAATCCCCTGTCGGGTCCCAGCTGGCTTTGATACGCTGCTCTAACATTGGAAACACCCAAGCTACTTACGTACGTTGTAGCGGCATTGCATAGTACACGAAGTTTATCTGCTGATTTCTTTTCTATGGCCATCGCATCCGCCGCACTCCTGTTGTAATACTCGTCCAGCTTATGGTATTCGTACCATATGATTTCATCTTTGGATTTGAAGTACTTATAAAACGTGCCTTTGGAGACCTGCGCTTTTTCACAGATCTCGTCCACAGTTACATTGTAATAACCTTTTCTGGACAACAGTGAAGCGCCGGCTCTGGCTATTGCTTGCCGTGTGGCCAGCGCATGTTTTTCTCTCAGAGAGGCTTTTTTCTTAACCATTAATCTTCCAGTGTACTTTTCGTCTAATTGTATATTTAAAGCCTCAATACTTCAAAGGATTCACATTTTTCAAAAATCGTTATCTTGACAATCAAAAAACAGGATGCTATACTTTAGTATAAGTTTATACTTTAGTATATGTTTTAGCAGGGAGGTAGAATGGATCTTCTTCTTAAAGAAAAGGTAGCAATTGTTACAGGGGCTGGCAGTGGTGTGGGGCGGGAGATCACGAAGGTGCTGTGCAGCGAGGGGGCAGGAGTGGCTGCCGTTGACATTGTACTGGCGAAGGCACAGCAGTCCGCGGAGCTGGTCAAAGGGCTTCCGGGCAAGGCAATTGCCTATAAAGCCGATGTGATCAAGCTGGATGATTTCCAGGATGTTGTCAAGCGCGTCATTGCCGACTTCGGCCATATAGACATCCTCATCAACAATGCTGGATACGGCGTCTATAAAAACTTCGATGCATCTACTGCCCGGGACTGGATGGCCGACATTGATATCAACCTGATCGGCGTACTCAACTGCACGCGGGCAGTGATAAATCATATGAAGGCGCGTAAATACGGCAAGGTACTCAGCATTGTCTCGGATGCCGGCAGGGTGGGTGAACCCTTTCTCACCAGCTACTCTGCATCCAAGGCCGCCGCCATAGGTTTCTCTAAAGCACTGGCCAAGGAGTCAGGCAGGGACGGTATCAACGTAAACTGCATCGCCCTTGGCACCACCAAAACACCTCTGATTGAGCCCTACCTTACGCCCGATATGGAGAAAAAGATGCTCAAACGCTACGCAATACAAAGGCTGGGATTTCCCGCGGACCATGCCTACCTGGCGGCTCTCCTCGTTTCTGACCGTGCCTCCTGGATCACAGGTCAAGTTATCTCAAGCAACGGTGGATACTCCATGATCTAAGCACGTCCAACGACATTTTTATAAGGAGATACTCGTGAACGACGTCTATGTCATCGGCTCCTACTCTACACAGTTTAAAAGATGGCCCGAAAAGACAATACAGGACCTGGTCAGGATGGCCTACTCGGGCACGCTACAGGACTCCGGTATCGAGGCAAAGGACATCGGCTTCACCTGGTTCTCCAATTGCGGCTGGGGTCACCGGCTGGCACCTACAGAGAATAGCAGGGGCATGCTGGGACAAATGAACGTACGCGGACAGGCTGCACTGGCACCCCTGGTCAACGAAGGCCTATTTCCCCGGCGCACACCCATTATCAGCGTGGAGGGAGCGTGCGCCAGCGGATCATTGGCCTTCCACGGCGCCTGCAAGGACATACTCTCAGAGCAGGTGGACGTCTCCCTATCCATCGGCGTGGAAAAGACCTTCTATCCCGAGCACATGGAGAAGGTAATCGAAATGTTCATCGGCGGCACCGACACCAGCCGTGTCGAGGAACTGTTCAAGATGCATGCAACATTGGGCGCGCAGACAGGTAAGGAATGGTCTATCAGTCCCTCGCACAGCCTATTCATGGATATCTATGCCAACATGGCCGCATGGCATATCAAGAAATACAGCACTACCGAGAAACAGCTCGCCATGGCTGCCAGCAAAAACCATATGCACGGCTCACTCAACCCACTGGCCCAGTATCAATTTGAAGTCCCTGTCGAAAAGGTCTTGACCGACTATATGGTCAGCTGGCCGCTTACTCGCTCCATGTGCTCGCCGCTGGGCGATGGTGCAGCTGCCGCCATTCTCTGTTCGGGCAAATATCTGCGTAAACTGCCTTCTTACATTAAGAAAAGAGCCGTTAAAGTGCTGGCCTGCTCGCCCGGCTCGGGCTTCGAGCACGACATCAGCGAGCCTTCCACCAGCAACTGGGCTGTATTAAATGCCTATAAGGACGCCGGTATAAGGCCAGAGGATATCGATTTCGCCGAAGTGCACGATGCCACATCCTTCGCAGAGATACATCAGCTTGAGCAACTCGGCTTCTGCCCGCTGGGTGAGGGCGGCAAATTCACCGAGTCCGGCGCCACCAGGTTCGATGGCAGCAAGCCGGTCAACACCTCCGGCGGACTAGAGTCCAAGGGACATCCCATCGGGGCTACAGGCCTTTCCCAGATAAACGAGGTCATCACCCAGCTCCGCGGAGAGGCTGGCAAGAGACAGGTTAAGAGTCCCGGGATAGGACTTGTCGAAAACGGTGGCGGTATCATCGGCTTCGAAGAATTCTGTTGCGTGATCACCATTCTCGGAAATAACTCAGTGAAGAATCAACGAAGAGGAGGCTGAATAAACATGAGAACAAATACCTCTACCTTGCCCTTGGAAGGCATCAGAATCATAGACCTATCAACTTTAGCCGCGGGCCCCATCTGCGCAATGGCGTTGGCCGACTGGGGAGCCGACGTGATCAAGGTCGAAACACTCACAGGTGAGTTTGGCCGCTACTTTGGGGCCACTATGAACTGTCCATGTACGCCGGATGATAATATCACCTTCGAGCTGGATAACAGGAATAAACGAGGCATCGCGGTCGACCTGAAGACCGACGAAGGTAAAAAACTGATAACAAAATTGCTTTCTACCGCCGATGTCCTGCTCTCCAATATCCGGCCAGGCGCTCTCAGACGTTTGGGGCTGGACTACGACTCGATATCGGCCAAATACCCGCGGCTTATTTACGCCTACCTCAACGGATACGGCGATCGCGGCCCTGAGAAGGACAAACCCGGTTTCGACCTTGCGGCTTATTTTGCCCGGGCCGGCATAACGGTTGAGTTCGGCGAGTCGGGCACAGAGCCGCTGCCCCCTGTGGCCGGTTTCGGTGACCATACTACAGGCACATTCTTGGCCGGCGGGATCTGTGCTGCACTGCTTAACAGGGCCAAAACAAACAAGGGCTGCAAAGTTCAGATCTCACTGTTCAATGCCGCACTATGGAATCTTTCTCTCGATATCGCGTCCGCCAACAACTCTACAGGCGGATGGTTAAAGCCTTCCAAAAAGAAGCCTCGCACAGGCCTTATGAACACCTACCGTACAAGTGACAATCGCTGGTTGATGGTTATGGCGCTGGAATACGACCGCTACTGGAAGGCTTTCTGCGAAAAAGTTCTGGTCAAGCCTGACCTGGCGAACGATCCCCGCTTCGACAATCTGTTCGCCTCATTCGAAAACAGTGAGTCACAAGCTGCCATCATCCAGGAGGAAATTGGAAAATATACACTGGCCGAATTAATACCCCGCCTCAAAGAGGCGGATATCGTCCACGAGGTCTGCCAGCGGTGGCATGAACTGAAGACCGATCTTCAGGCGCTGGAGAATGGCTTTATCATGCCCTATGAGCTGCGCAACGGCAGGAAGGACTGGATGATTGGCAATCCCATTAAGTTCAACAGCGAGGACACGGTGGTAAGACGCAAGGCTCCGTTGCTGGGCGAGCACAACAGTGAGGTACTTGCCGAGCTTGGATACTCCATTGAGGAGATCTCCGACCTCAGAAATAAAAGGATCATCCCATAATGGCTATGTACTGTTACCTAGACAGAGACAGGGGATGACGCTCATTTAAGGAGTGCTTCTAATGATAGGCAATAAACTTAAAGGCAGGGTAGCGGTTGTCACCGGTTCGGGACAGGGCATCGGTAGAGCCGAGGCGCTGGCGCTGGCATCCGAAGGTGCAAGTCTGGTAGTCAACGATATCGGCGTTTCAAAGGATGGAACTGGCACCTCGCATTCGCCCGCCAACGACGTCTGTCGCGAGATCAGGGAACTTGGCGGCGAGGCGGTCCCTAACTACGAATCCGTGGCCACTCCCGAGGGCGGAAAGAATATTGTGCAGACCGCTATTGATACTTATGGGAAGATCGACATCTTGATCAACAATGCGGGCATCATTCGTGACCGTATGATTTTTAACATGACAACACAAGAGTGGGATATGATCATTAAAGTGCACCTGTATGGTACTTTCCACTGCACTCAGCCTGCCAGTATTTACATGCGCAAACAGAGATGGGGACGTATTATTAATACTTCGTCAATTGCCGGTCTGGGCAATATGGGGCAGGCCAATTACAGTGCTGCCAAAGAAGGCATCGTCGGTTTTACCCGTACAGTAGCGCAGGATTTGGGAAAGTACGGGATCACCTGCAATGCCATACGCCCCATGGCCGCTACCAGGCATACCGTCACAACAGAACTCAGAAGTTCGATCTCTAAAAAGATGGCAAGCATGGGCATTACCGACAAAACGGAGATAAATAAGCTCTTCGACCAGATGTTCTCCTCCATGCCCGAGCAGGTTGCGCTCTTTACAGTCTACCTGGCGACTGAAGAGGCGGCTTACATTAACGGGCGCACCTTTTTTGTTAATGGCAATAATGTCGGACTCTACACTGATCCGCAGATTACATCACAAATCAACAAAGATCAGGGTTTCTGGTCGCTCGATGAACTGCTGAAAATAGTGCCCGAACAGCTCTGCAAAGCCGCAGTCAAACAGACATCATAATCCTCATTATTATATGCGTAGCAAATTGCGGCTGTACTCTATGGTGGAGACGGGGGAATTCGAACGTCCGATCTTTTCCCTGCTAATGCAACGCACTCCCTATTGAGATGTGTCCCCGCAAGGTATCCGGCAAAAATAGTATACTAATGACCAATTTTAACGGCCGGACTACTGAAACGGAGGGTATTAATGGATACATCATATCTGACTTTGCAGGGCAAAGTTGCGCTGGTAACGGGGGGCAGCCGCGGCATCGGTAAGGCGATTGCACTCCAGTTTGCGGACGCCGGGGCCGATGTTATAGTGAGCAGCCGTAAGCTGCCCGACCTTGAAAAGGCTGCGGATGAAATCAGGGCCATGGGACGCAGGAGCCTGGCAGTCTCCGCGCACAACGGGAAAATGGACGACCTTAAAAACCTGATGAGCAGAGTAAAGGATGAATTCGGACGTATCGACATCCTGGTAAACAACACAGGGGTAAACCCGGCGATATCAGATGTACTGCATATGGAAGAAGCCGTATATGACCGGATACTGGATGTCAACCTCAAGAGCCACTATTTTCTCAGCCAGGCTGCTGCCAGGATGATGGTTGAGCAGGGCAAGGGCGGGAACATCATAAATATAGCCTCGGCGGCCGGCGTTGCTTTTACGCCGGGTTTCGGCCCTTACAGCATGAGCAAGGCAGGCCTTATAATGATGACCAGGGTGCTGGCTTGCGAGCTTGGACCTTATAATATACGCGTAAACTGCATCGCACCGGGCTTCGTCAAGACAAAGTTCAGCGAGGCTGTTTGGAGCAATGAGGTATTTATTCAGGAAGCGATGAAGAGGATGGCCATTAAAAAACTATGCACCCCGGAGGAGATCGCCAGGACGGCACTCTATTTTGCCTCCGAGGCATCCAGCTTCACGACAGGAATGACCCTGGTTATTGACGGCGGCGTAACACTCTGAGGTTTTGCCTGGTGGAGATAGGGGGATTCGAACCCCCGACCTCTGCGATGCGAACGCAGCGCTCTCCCAATTGAGCTATATCCCCACGGGATTTGTATACTATCAAGGCCTAATGACCGTGTCAAGGTCGCGGAGTTAACGCCTGCGCTGAGGCTTGCGCTTGCCGCCGAAGCGACCGCCGCCGCCGCCCCGGTTGTCGCGGGGCCTGGACTCGCTGATATCAAGCGTCCTTTCCTTGAACTGCTTGCCCTTAAGCGCAGCAATGGCTGCCTCCCCCTCATCCTTATTGGCCATCTCTACGAAGGCGAAGCCGCGTGGCTGCCCGCTGTACTTATCCTTGACGATGGATACAGAGGTCACCTCGCCGAAAGGCGCGAACTCCGCCCTGATATCTTCCTCAGTCACATCACGGGCCAGATTGCCCAGAAAAATATTCATGCGAGCACCTCCAATTTATTTCTCCTGCGTCCAACGGAGCATTCTCACAGGTCATGTCCACCGGCAGGGACGGTGGCATCCGGCCTGAAAACGATGTGTCAAGCGTCCGGCCTCCACGGCCGGCCAGGAGGTTTTACGTGAATGGCTGGGTAAGCCGTATTTATTTAGCAGGTTCGAGGATGATCCTGGCATCCACCGCTATGGCCCCATCCTTGTAGGCGAAGACCGGGTTGAGGTCGAGCTCCTTGATCTCGGGATTCTTGTCCACGAATTCGGATACTTTGATGATTAAATCTTCAAGGAATGGGATATCGGCCGGATCTTGGCCGCGGTAACCTTTGAGTATGGGGAATCCCTTGATCTCGGTGATCATCTCCGAGGCATCCCTCTTCGTCATGGGGACAATACGGAAGGAGACATCCTTGAGCACCTCGACCAGGATTCCGCCCAGGCCGAACATTATGACCGGACCGAACTGCGCGTCCTTGGTCATACCGATTATGACTTCAATGCCCTGTTTGGCCATCTTCTGCACCGTGATGCCGACGATTTTAGCCTTGGGATAGTGTTTTTTTATGTTGGCCAGTATCTCTGTATAGGCCTTGCCCGCCTGCGTGGCGTTCATAACAGATAACCGAACGCCGCCCGCATCGCTCTTGTGAACCACGTCGGGAGAGACTATTTTCATTACCACGGGATAACCCAGCTTGGAGGCCATCTCCACGGCCTCCGCCTTGGATGTCGCCAGTTTGGTCTCAACCACGGGTATACGCGCCGCTTTGAGCAATTCCTTGGACTCTATCTCGGTCAGGAGGGTCCTCTTCTCCCTGGCAGCTTTAGCTAAAATCTCAGCTTTTGTCATCGTTTATCTCCTCGTTAGTTTGGCATAGCCGGCGCATCACGACGCGGAAAAACGGCTACATTTTAGCCAATCTATAGCCCGATTGCAAAATGCCTGCCTAACATTATATCATTACTTGTTTTGATCAGGGGTCCGCACGACCCCGTTACCAGTGAGGGCTGTTGAGCGTTGAAATTATTATGCATATCGGGCAGCCCCCGCCGCGGAGGCAACACCGACCGCCTGCTGAACGAGGCTATTATAGGAGCGGCCGGCATGGGCGCGCAGATCAAGCACATAGTGCTGGCCGACCTGGATATCGCGCCCTGCGCACACTGCGACGGCTGCATACAGACCGGGGGACGCTGCGTGATAGAAGACGACATGCAACAGATTCATGCGGATATCAGGGAATACGACTGCTTTATCCTGGCCTCGCCAATTTACTTCATGGGCCTCACCGCCCAGGTCAAGGCCATGATCGACCGCTGCCAGGCCCTGTGGGTGATCAAGAACCTGTTGAAATTGCCCGTCGGCCTGAACAAAGGCACAGCGCGCAGGGGCGCGTTCATCTCCGTCGGGGCCACCAGCTACAGCAACCTGTTCACAGGCTCGATCGTCACGATGAAAAGCTGGTACAAGACGCTGGATATCGAGTATGCTGATGAACTGCTGGTGCCCGGCATGGACAGCTACAACGCATCAGCCGGACAGCAGGAACTTCTGTCCCGGGCGCGCTCGCTGGGCCGGCAGATTGTAGAAATCAATTAAAATCTCTAAGGAGGCACATATGGATTTCTTTTTAACCGAGGAACAGAAGATGTTCCAGGCGATGGTGCGCGATTTCGCCACCAACGTGGTGAAGCCGGAGGCGGTTAAGATCGACGAGGAGGGGAACTTCCCGGCCGAGATCTTTAAAAAAGCTGCCGAGCTGGGCCTTTTCGGCATTACGATCGATGAGAAATACGGCGGCAGTGGCGGCGATTACCTGTCCATGACAATCTGCTGCGAAGAGCTGGCCAAAGCTTCGGGCGGGCTGGCCGCCATCTTCCTGGCCAACCTTTCGCTGGCCTGCTACCCCATATACAAGTTCGGCACCGAGGAGCAGAAAAAGAAATATGTGTCGGCCATCGCCAAAGGCGAGAAGATCTGCTGCTTCGTGCTGACCGAGCCGGGGGCCGGCAGCGACGCGGGCGCCACGCAGACCACGGCCGCCAAAGAGGGCGATAAAGTCGTGATCAACGGCAACAAGATATTCATCACCAACGGCGCCGAGGCCTCCATCGCGGTGGTCTTCGCCATGGAGGATAAGTCCAAGGGCACCAGGGGCATCTCGGCATACATCGTTGAGAGCAACACGCCGGGCTACTCGGTGGGCAAGCTGGAGCACAAGATGGGCATACACGGCTCATCCACGGCCGAACTGGTCTTCGAAAACTGCAAGATACCTGCCTCAAACCAGCTCGGAGAGTCGGGACGCGGCCTCCGATACGCCATGGAGTCCATCGACGCCAGCCGCGTCACCGTGGCGGCGCAGGCGCTGGGCATCTCACAGGCCGCCTTCGAGGACGCGCTGGCCTACTCGCAGACGCGCGTCCAGTTCGGCAAGCCGCTGTGCCAGCACCAGGCCATCCAGTGGATGCTGGCCGATATGGCAACGCAGATCGACGCCGCAAGATTAATGGTCTACCGCGCGGCCTGGCTGAAAGACCAGAACCTGCCCTACATGAAGGAGGCGGCCATGGCCAAGCTCTACGCCGCCGAGGTCTCCAACTTCGTCACCAACAAGGCCCTCCAGATACACGGAGGCTACGGCTATTGCAGGGACTATCCCATGGAGCGCTACCTGCGTGACGCCAAGATAACCGAGATTTACGAGGGCACTTCGGAGATGCAGCGCATGACCATTGCGCGCGCCATCACGACTCAGTAAAGAAATCTAAATAAAACGGCTAACGCCTGGCGGCTCCGCGCAGCTCAGCGATGCTGCGGATACCTTCGGTCTCAAGGTACTTCGCAAGGCCGTCCACAACGGCCAGCGTTGCGCGAGGGTCGGCCAGGCCGGCCGTTCCCACCTGGACCGCCGTAGCGCCCGCCATGATGAACTCCAGCGCGTCCGAGGCGTTCATGATGCCGCCGCATCCTATCACAGGTATCTTGACGCAGCCCGCCACTTTGTAGACCATCAACAATGCCACCGGCTTGATGGCGGGGCCCGACAGCCCTCCCGTTATATTCCCCAGCGCAGGCCTGCGCTGCTTCACGTCTATGGCCATGCCGCTGACCGTATTGATGAGCGACAGGGCATCCGCGCCCGCCTTCTCCACCGCCTGCGCGATGGGAACGATATCCGTTACGTTGGGGCTGAGCTTGACCATCACCGGCAGGGAGGTTGCGCCCTTTACTGCGCCGGTAACCTCGGAAGCCGCGGACGGATCGGTGCCGAAGTGCATCCCACCTTTGCTCACGTTGGGACAGCTTATATTCACCTCGATGCCGCTGACCCCGGCCACACCCTCCAGCCTGGCTGCCACCCGCGCGTACTCATCGACGGTGTTGCCGGCGATGTTGACCAGCACCGGCACACTCCATTTCGCCCACATGGGCGCCTTCTCCTTGACCAGCGCCTCTACGCCGATGTTCTGCAGGCCCACCGAATTGAGCACGCCGCCCGTCACCTCGACGATGCGCGGCTGGGGATTGCCGTCGCGCGGCGCCAGCGTGGTGCCCTTGCAGATGATGGCCCCCAGCTTATTGACATCGACCAGGTCACCGTATTCATCCCCGTACCCCCAGGTGCCGGAGGCGGCCATAACGGGATTGGCCAGGCGCAGGGCGCCGGTTATCCGGACACCTAAATCAACCTTTCCGCTCATATATTGACGTCCGGCCTCAGCTTTTTGACCCTGTCGACCTTGCCCTTCATCGTCAACTTAATATCGCAGCGGTCGTCTATCTTGAGTGTGGTTACGACGCGCAGCGCGCCTTTTTTAAAGGGCACCTCGTGCATGGCCCTGGTGATTTTGAGCACCTGGTCCAGCGGACCCTCCAGTATGGTCCCCATGGGCGTTAGGCGGTGCTTTACGCCGCTGTTACCGATCAGCACGTCCATGCAGCCGGCGACGTACTGGCTGACGCTCGCGCTGCCCGTGCCCAGCGGCACGACCGATATCTCGGCTACCACATTTCTCTTACTCACTTTCGTCCTCTCCTGATGCATGCATATGTCTATAGTATATACAACGCCCCCGCTAAATTACAGGCGCTTCCCGTCAAACGCACAGCCGTTATAAATATGCTAAAATTTTATATCTGCAGGTTGAACGGTTCAGATGGAGAGCAGCAACGCATATCATATCAGGGATATGGCCGACAGGGACATTCCGCAGGCCCTGGAGATCGACCTGGACGCCTTCCCCAGCCAGTGGCCGCACCCGACCGCAAGCTCGTTCCATCACGAGCTGCGTAACAAGCTGGCGCACTATGTCGTGATCTGCCGCGGCGGCGATGACACGGCGGATGACAACGGCCACCATGTCATCGGCCTGAGAGAAATAGCATCATTTCTCAGGCAGCTTTTTTCCCCGGGCCGCGGCTTCGGCCCGTCCGACCCGCCCGCAGCCGGAGAATATCTGGTGGGCATGGCGGGTATCTGGATGATGGTGGACGAGGCTCACATCGTGACCATCGCAGTGCGAAGGTCGCACAGGCACCAGGGGCTGGGAGAGTGGCTGCTGATCAGCATTATCGAGCTGGCCAGAAAGCTGCGGGCCAAATATGTTACTCTGGAGGTGCGCGAGTCCAACCGGACCGCGCAGGCGCTCTATGCGAAATACGGCTTCACCAAAGCCGGCACAAGGAGAAAATATTACTCTGACAACGGAGAGGACGCGCTGATCATGACCACCTGCGAGCTGGATTCGCCGTCCTATCTGGAAAGGCTGCAGAGTCTCAGGCAGGAGCACCATGACCGCTTGAGCCGCTGCGCCGCATGAAAATGAACTGAAATGGAGAATCGATTATGGGTGAGATGAAAAGCTCCTGGCAGATAGCCATGGAAAAGGCCGAGAAACTGGGCAAGGTCAGCCCGGAGGAGATCAACAGCATTAAATACGTGCCCGAGGGGAACAGGATCGCCTCCCAGTACCTGCAGGACGATAAATCGGACCTGATGGCCGAACTGGCCAAGTTCCCGTCCGGCGACGCCGCCGTGCATGTCAAAAAAGGTATCGACGAGATACTGCTGCGCAACATCAGCCTGCCCCACAACGAGGAGGACATGCGCCGCACCAACCGGGCCCTGGCCGGTCTGCGGCTGATAAAGGAAAACAAGAAAGAGCTCGAGACCGCGCTGGGACTGATCAACAACCTGCTCAACCAGTACCAGCTGGCGCTCAAACAGACCTACGAGGAGTTTAAAAAGAAGGCCGAGATGACCATACAGCAGGCGTCGCACAACGCCCGCCCGCAGCGCGGCGACCAGATGCCGCTCGAGCAGAGGCTTCAAATACAGATACAGGAAGAGTGGCGCCAGATACACAGCGAGCTGGACGCCCAGTACGGTAAAGCGCTGGACGAGCACAAACAGAAGATCAGGAACATCGCCTGACCGTCACCTGTCAGACCCTGAAAACCCTATCCTTCCAGAACGGATAGAAGTCCGGCATATCGCTGCTGACCTTCATGGGGAATCTGGGGGGCCGTTTCTCCAGGAAGGACGCCACCCCCTCCGTCACGTCTTTCTCGCCGTAGATCCAGTTCAGCGCTTTGGTCTCCAGTATGTGGGCCTCCATGGGATGGTCCGCCCCCAGCATCTTCCACATCAATTGCCTGCAGAGGGCCACCGATATGGACGAGCTGTTGTCTGCGATGCCTGCGGCTATCTCCCTGGCCCTGGGTATCAGGTCATCCGGCTCCACCAGCTCGCTCACCAGCCGCTTCTCGTAGGCTTCCTGGGCGCTGAAAACCCTTCCGCTGTAGACCCACTCCGCCGCCGCCCCCATGCCTACCAGGCGCGGCAGAAACCAGGTGGCGGCGCCGTCCAGTATGATGCCTCTCCTGGCGAAGACGAATCCCATCCTGGCTCCTTTAGCAGCTATGCGCACGTCCATAGGCAATGTCAGTGTGATGCCGAAGCCCACGGCCGGCCCATTGATGGCGGCTATGACCGGCTTCTTCATATCGTAGATGCGCAGGCAGACCACGCCACCTTCATCCCGGCGGGGTGAAGTATCAGCCTTGCCCGTGAACCTGTCGTGAAATGAATCCAGCTTGCTCTCGTCGGACAGGTTGGCGCCGGCGCAGAAGGCCCTGCCCGCCCCCGTTACGATCACCACACGCACGCTGTCATCGTTGTCGGCCCGGTCGAAAGCCGCGGCCAGCTCGGCGCAGGCGGACGAATTGACCGCGTTCATGATCTCGGGCTGGTTGAGCGTCAGCAGCAGTATATTGTCGGAGACCTCGTATTTCAGATATTTGAATTCCATGTGCCCTCCTTATGTAAAGTGCAGATTTATCCCGGCTTTGTCCGCCGGCCAGTTATTATAGGTTATTACGATATCAAATAGCATACATATTTGCTATAATGCGATTATGCGATACCCCGCAGCCGCAGCAGTTGTTACGCTGATCCTCGTGCTGGTCATGCTGCTAGCTGCAGGCTGCCAGTCCTGTGCTCCCGATCCGCTTCAAGGTGGCATAAAGGTCTATTCGGGAGCTATGGCTGAGGAGCCGGGACAGCAGACGCAGATCCCTCCTCCGCAGCCGACGCCTCAGCCGGCGACGCAGACGAACGAGCGGCATGAGACCGTCACGGATACCAACAGCGTTTTCTCCATCGGGGTGCCGCCCGGCTACAAAGAGGAGCGCCGGGTCACCGCACAAAAACCGGTGGATTTCTGGTTTGAATACCTGACGCCCGGCATGTCTCTGACATTGAACGGCGTCCCGGTAGAGATAACCGCCCACTACGGCGCGGGCAAAACTGCATTTACATCCGGCGTCATGAGCTTCAGCTATGTAATGAAGAACAACTCCACGCAGTATCTCTCGTACAACCTGCGCGTCGTGCCTTCAACGCCGGGCACGTCGGTCCCCATGGTCACAAAGGAGACCTGGACGGCGCCCTAATCCTCTACCACAAACTCCATGGTGTGAGCGATCTCTTTCCAGAGCGGCAATCTGTCCGGCGCGATGTCCAGCGGCGCCACACCTCCGAACAGTATGTACCGGTTGCCTTTCTTTACACCGTAGACGTAGACCTGGGACGATATCTTGGTCGCGGACTTGGCATCGTAGAGATATTCAAACGCGGGCGTGACCCCGTCCAGTAAGGTGGTAGCATTGTCGCTGGCTACAACCTTTGGACTGGCCCCGCCGCCCGACAATCTAATAGACTTGGCCCACTCGAAAGCTACCGAACTCGAATCCACTCCGAAAGAGCTTACAATATATACCCTTATGGTATTGGCATCCGATGTAGAGGGAGAGGCGATCGCCCCGAAGACCGAATCCGGCAGGGCCTGCAGTTTGTATTCCTTGGGATACCTGATCCGGAAATTGTAGACATCGTTGAAATATTCGTTGTAATCCCAGGGAGGCAGTGGTGTCTCCTTCCTGGCGGCGGCTGCGGCCTCAGCCGGCGTCGCGGCGGGCGGTGTGATGACCATGGTCACCACCACGTTTTGCGGCGAGTTCCTGGTGCCGGTGCCCTCGATGGTGATGTTTTCCGTGTATGTGCCAGCCTCCATGCCGGCGGGTGCGATGTAGACATCAAGTGTTTTGCTGTAGCCTTTTTCCAGCGCCCCGTCCATCTCGGTCGTCCAGATCCAGGGGACGGTCTTCCTGAGAGCCCAGATCATGACTCCACCGCCCTCGTTCATAAAGGTGATCTTCTTGATGACGGTCTTGCTGTCACCCTGCATGAACTGAACATCGATGGCCAGTGAGTTGATGCCCAGCCTGGGTGATGCATCTACGGCAGGCGTCTCGCTGGCCGCCGGCGCCGTCGTGGCCGCAGGCTGGGAGCAGCCTGCGATCAACAGCGCGACTATTACCAATGCCATGCAGATATTGTTTCTGATACTATGGCTGTTAACCTTCGTAAATAGTTTCATCATAATTCAATTATAACAGGCAGGGTCAAACAGAACTGAGGCTTCCGATGCAAACAACCGAAGGCAGCAGGTCCCGTTGAAACGATATATACCTATGGAGTATCCTGTTACTGCGATGGGGCGCAGGAAGTGATGGACAGGAATCTCAGTCTGAAGGCGGGACGCAGCAGCTACCGCATACCGCTGACCCGCGTGCATACGCTGGTGCTGGGCAGCGGCGCCGCGGGATTGAACGCGGCGGCGCAGCTTTATGTCAACGGCGTCAAAGATTTAATGATCATCACCCAAGGGCTGTTGATGGGCACCTCGATCAACACCGGCAGCGACAAGCAGACCTACTACAAGCTATGTTTATGCGGCTCCGAAGCTGATTCGCCTCGCGACATGGCGCAGACCTACTTCGACTGCGGCTCCATGCACGGCGACCTGGCTCTGGTGGAGTCGAGCCTGTCTGTCCGGGGCTTCATCAACCTGGTCAACCTGGGCGTCCCCTTTCCCCGTGACGAGTACGGGCAATTCGTGGGCTACAAGACCGACCACGACCCGCGCCGGCGCGCCACCTCCATCGGGCCCTATACATCGAGGGAGATGTGCCTGACGCTGATCGACCAGGTCAGGGCCTTCGGCATCAGGATACGCGAAGGGCTGGAGGCGGTCGAACTGGTCACGCTCGGCGGTGAGTCTCCCCGGGCGGCCGGCCTGGTCTGTGTGGACCGGGACGGACATTTCGAGGCCTTCATCTGCGAGAACCTGGTCTTCGCCGTGGGCGGCCCGGGAGGGCTTTACAATGCCAGCGTGTATCCTGCGCAGCAGTACGGCGCCATAGGGCTGGCGCTGATGGCCGGCGCCTGCGCCGCCAATCTTCCTGAATCACAATTCGGGCTGGCTTCCACGGCTTTCCGCTGGAACGTTTCGGGCACATATATGCAGGTCATACCCAGGATCATCAGCCGCAGCGCGGACGGCCTCGCGGACGAAGAGGAATTCCTGCTGCCCTGTTTCCAGTCCCCCGGCGCGTTGAACGGGACGGTCTTCCTCAAGGGCTACCAGTGGCCCTTCGACGCGCGCAAAGCCATCGGCGGATCCTCTCTGATCGATATACTGGTCTACATCGAGACGGTGGTCAAAGGCCGCCGCGTGTATCTGGATTTCCGCTCAAATCCTGAGGGATACTCGCTATCTGATCTTCCCGACGAGGCCCGCTCTTATCTGGAAAAATCCGGGGCGATGCAGGACACTCCCATCGGCCGCCTGCTGCATATGAATCCGGGCGCCGCCGGCCTCTACAAAAAGCACGATATAGACTTATTGCAGGAGCCGCTGGAGGTGGCCGTTTGCGCGCAGCATAACAACGGCGGGCTGGCCGGAAACATCTGGTATGAATCGACCAATATCAAACACCTCTTCCCTATCGGCGAGGTCAACGGGTCGCACGGCGTCACGCGTCCCGGCGGCTCCGCCCTCAACGCCGGACAGGTGGCCGGCTTCCGCGCAGCCGAATTCATAGCCAACCGCTACGGCGAATGGAGCCTGGACGATGCCGAAGCCGAACCGGCAATTAAAGAGTGCGCGCAGGGTGTCATTGAGTATGCGGAGCTGTGCCTCAAGGCCCGCAATTCCTGGGAATCGGAGCTGGAGCAGGTGCAAGATCGAATGTCGCGTTCAGGCGCGCATATCCGCAGCATCGATTCGCTGGATAAAAACAGCCTGCAGGCCCGGGAGCAGGTACGCAGGTTGATGGGGTCCGGCTGCGAGGCCGATGGCAGGGAGCAGCTCAGGTACGCCTTCAGGGTCAGGCAGCTCGCCTTTGCCCACGCGGCCTACCTGGACGCCATCCGCTACTCGCTGCAGAGCGGCGCGGGCAGCCGCGGGTCCTCGATCGTGCTGGACCCCGGCGGCGCACAAATTCATGATATGCTGGACAGCTCATGGAGGATCGCCGCGGAAGACACCTCGTTCAGGACCAAAGTGCTCGAGACGCTGTGCGATAGAAAGGGTGAAGCCCGGCACCGCTGGGTACCCTGCCGCCCCATACCCGAGGTCGATTCCTGGTTCGAGACGACCTGGGCCAGGTTCCGCGACGGGGAGATTTACTCTCCGTAGGCGGGTCTTTTCGCGCCTGCCGGAGTCCTCGGCAGGCCGCACTATTTCACGGGCTTTTTAAGACGCTTCAGCTCCTTCGCCACGGGGCTCGACCGGTAGTACTCGTCCAGCGGATAGCATCCGGAGACCAGTCCCAGGCGCGGCGCCGTGGTGCAGTCGCTGAACGTGCGGCAGATACGGCTGCGGTCCAGCGGACGTCCCGCCAGAGTATCGGCGGGAAGCTCGGGATAGGAAAGGGTTGAGCGTCCCAGCCCCACGAAGTCGATCATACCGGCCTCGACCACGGCCTGGGCGACGTTGGGTATCCACTCCTGCAGGTAGCTGTATCCCGATCCCACGCACAGCATATTAGGCGCGGCGGCCTTCAGTTTGCTTGCTACCCGTATGTGCCGCGCCACCCCGGCCAGCGGGTCCTCCGGCGGCAGATAGCCGTCCGAAGGCGGGAACCAGGCGGGACGTATGATATGCGGATTATAGTAGGGGCTGCCGGCAGAGAAGTTGACCAGTTCCACACCCATCTCGCCCATCATCTTCATCAGGGCCAGCGGCTCGTCCGTTTTAACCTCCCCCGGCTGATCGGGATCGCCGCCGAAGGCATACGGGTAACGGCCGTGTGCATCGCGGTAATCCAGCAGGCGACCGACATTGTTCTCGTCCGGACGGAAGGGCGGCATGTCGAAGCAGCTGAACCTTACACCGATCCTGAGCCCGGGGCATTCGCTTTTAATGCCGGCCACGACCTCGCGCAGGAAGCGGGTGCGGTTACCCAGGCTGCCACCGTACCCGCCCGGCCGACTGACGGCGCTGAGAAACTCGTGCCCCAGGTAGCCGTGGCAGTGCTTGATATCGACGAAATCGAATCCGATGACGAGGGCGCGCTTTGCTGCCCTTATGTAGTCCCCGATCAGGTCGTCGATCTCGTTATCGGTCATCACCGGATAGTCCTCGGGTACTCCGAAGAGTCCGTCCAGCAGGGGATGATGATATAAAATCTTAGGCTCGAGCTTTGTTTTTTCGTTCGGCCTGGAGAAACGTCCCGAGTGCGTGAGCTGCAGTCCCACCAGCAGGTCATCGACCTGTCCGTAATGCTCTTTGTGCACCTTAACCAGCGCCTGCCGCAGCTCCTCCATATCACGCATGGTGTAATCGAGCATCATCAGCTGATTGGGATTGGCGCGTCCGTCCGGCCTGACGGCTGCGGCCTCGCCGCCCCAGATGAGTTTTGCGCCGCTCAGCCCGAATTTCCTCCAGCGCCGGTAGACCAAGTCGGTGGGCCTCCCGTCCACAGCACCGTCCCATCCTTCCATCGGCTGAACGCAGAAGCGGTTTCCGATAGCCCTGCCGTCCTTCAGCTTATATGGCTGTGCCAGAGGGCCGGAGGGGGCCGGTACTACTTCAGGGCTGACGGGAATGCGCACACCCGGCGCATTAACGTAGTCGCGAAACTCTGCGAGCGTATTAAGCCGGGCGATGCGAGTATACAACTTTCTTAAATCCAGGCCGCTTTTACGCGATGGGAGGTTTCGCCCCGCGGGCCTTTTTTATCCAGGCCAGCACCTGTTTCGCCGTCCTGGTCACTGCGGCGTAATCCCCCGCTTCTATGGCTTTGGGATTAAATAGCCTGCCGCCCATGCCAACGCAGCACACGCCGGCCTTAAACCAGCTGGTCACGCTCTCCTCCGTCGCCTCCACGCCGCCGGTGGGCATCAGCCTGGCCCAGGGCAGGGGCGCCAGGACGTCCTTTATGAAAGCGGGGCCGCCGAGGGCGGAAGCGGGGAAGACCTTGCATATCTCCACGCCCAGCTCCTCCGCATAGGATATCTCCGAAACCGTCCCGCAGCCGGGGCAGTAGGCCACCTTGCGCCTGTTGCAGAGGCGCGCCACCTCCGGGTTGAGCGCCGGGCCCACGATGAAGTTGGCGCCCAGCTGTATATAAAGCGCCGCCGTGGCCGGCTCCATAATCGTCCCTGCCCCCAGTATGATGCGGTCGTCGCTCCTGTAATGCGCGGCAACCTCTTTGAACACCTCGTGCGCCAGGTCTCCCCGGTTGGTGAACTCGAAGCAGCGCACGCCGCCCGCGATGCAGGCCTCGACCACCTCGGTCACAATCTTGCTGTCGCTGTGGTAGAACACGGGCACCAGTCCGCTCTCCACCATGGTGGTCAGTACCTTGAGACGAGAGTATTTAGCCATTTATCTTTTCCTCGCTATGAAATTAACGGCTGACGCGTCCCGATACGTCGCCTTTGAGCAGCTTCTCCACCTCGGCTATGGAGACAAGGTTGAAATCGCCTTGAATGGTGTGTTTGAGCGCCGAAGCTGCGACGGCGAAATCCAGCGCCTTCTGCGGGTTGGCGGATGCGGTGATCAGGCTGTAGATCAGGCCGCCCGCAAAGCTATCGCCGCCGCCTACACGGTCCACGATGTGCGTGATATCGAAGTCCGGACCCCGGAAGACCTTGCCCGACTGCCAGAGTATGGCGCTCCAGGCGTTGTGAGAGGCGGAGAACGAGCTGCGCAGGGTTATCGCGATCGTTTTCAGGCCCTTGAACTTACCGGCCAGCGATTCGCAGACGTAGCGGTATTTATCGGCGGATACTTTACCTTTAGCGACATCGGATTCGGGCGCCTTGATGCCGAACACCTTTTCAGCGTCCTCCTCGTTGCCGATGGCGACGTCGCAGTATGAGACCAGCTCCTGCATGACCTCGCCCGCAGGTTTCCCCCACTTCCACAGCTTGGCCCTGTAGTTGAGGTCGCAGGATACAATAACGTCCATCTCGCGCGCCGTCTTTACCGCCTGCAGGCAGGCCGCCGCCGCGCCTGACGACACGGCGGGCGTGATGCCCGTCCAGTGAAACCATCCCGCACCTTTGAATATCTTTTTCCAGTCGAACATGTCCGGCGTCACGCCGGCGAAGGAGGAGTCCGCCCGGTCGTAGATGACCTGGCTGGCGCGCATCACCGCGCCCATCTCCAGAAAGTAGATGCCCAGCCGGCCGCCGCCGCGCTGAATGAAGCCGGTGCCCGCGCCGTACTGGCGCAGGTACTGCAGGCAGGCCTCGCCCAGGTCGTTGGCGGGGAGGCGCGTCACGAATTCGGTATCCAGGCCGAAATTGGAGAGGGAGACCGCCACATTGGCCTCGCCGCCGCCGTAGGAGGCGTCGAAGGTCCGCGCCTGTCCGAACCTCAATTGTCCGGGCGGCGCCAGCCGGAGCATGATCTCCCCGAAGGTTACAATCTTTTTCATTTCATCCCTCTACAAACGGTGTATATGAAATCCGCCGTCCACATCGATGACCTGTCCGGTTGAGAACGGCAGATAGTCCCCGGCTATAGCGACCACCGCGCGCGCGACGTCTTCGGGACGGCCCCAGCGCTTGATGGGCGCGACGCCGTCAGCGATCAGTTTATCGTACTTGTCTTTGACCACTTCCGTCATGGGCGTACTGATGATGCCCGGACGTATCTCGTACACGTTGATGCCCTCGCCGGCCAGGCGGTCGGCGTAGAGCAGCGTGCTCATGGACAGTGCCGCTTTGGAGATGCAGTACTCGGCCCTGCTGGTACTGCTGGTATAGGCGCTGATCGAGCCGATATTGACTATTTTAGCCGATTTAATCACCTTTTTCCTGATCAGCTCAACCATTTTTTTGGAGACAAGCTGCGTAAGGAAATAAGGCCCGACGGCGTTGACCGCCATCACCTCGCTCAGGCTATTTTCAGTGATCTCCAGCATGTCCCTGCGCACACGCGGCGCGACGCCGGCGTTGTTGACCAGCAGGTCCACCTGCCCGTATTTTCTGATGGCCGCGTCCAGCAGCTTACTTCGATCGGCCGCTGATGTGATATCGGCTATGACGACCAGCCCATCGGAACCCGCCTTACGCACAAACTTGAGCGTCTCACTGGCAGGCTTCTTATCCCCTATATCGTTGATGACGGTCGTCCAGCCTGCCGCGGCCAGCCCAACCGCGATGCCGCGTCCGATGCCCCTGCCGGCCCCGGTGACGATGGCAACCTTCAATCTCTTATCCTTCATATCCGCTCACGTTGAACCGCCTCACACCGGAATTGAGCATATCATTTAACGTCATTCATACGCAACTTAGTACCAGGTCATGCTTGAATGGAATCTCTTCAAATCCATTAGCTACTTTTCTACCTGTGACCAATAAATATTACCGGTAAAAAATGACTTTTGTGTGACCCGCGTTGCACAAGTCTAATTTTTGGTAAGCTGACCCTGGTTAGCCCCTGGGAGGTAAATAATTGCCATCTCTCTGCCACGTACCCGTCACACATGGGAGCGCAGAAAGGACTCGATTTCATCGGCAATCAGTGTTGCACCGCGACTATTCATATGTATCCCATCTGTTACCAGTAAAAAGTGGTTCTTCCTGGAAATCTCGTCAAAGCTCTGCCTGAGCAAATAATGACGGGCAAGTGCCTTGATCGAAAGCATACCTCCACTCTCATATGGACGGCTACTACCTTGTTGAGCCTTTCTCAAATACTCTTCCTGTCGTTCATAAACAGGTAGATAGCTAACTTGCTCCCCGTCTGCCATCTCCTTGAGCACAGCATTATATTCCCTGATGCGTTGATTGGAAACTGATGCTAGGTCTTCACCGAGAATGGGAAGCGAGATAATGGCAATTTTCGCCGAAGTCTTCTCTTTAAGCGTCTTTACAATCCTTAGCATATTATCTTGATAGAATTGTATCGATGGTGGTTGAGGAAACCTCCCGGTCAGTCGAGAAATGCGCGCCAGCGTTGGACTGAGCGTAGCAGTAACATCATTTGTGCCAACCAAGATGATGACGAATTCAGGCCGGTAATCAATACTTGAATCCAAACGCATCAATACGTTGTAGGCTTGGTCACCTGCGACGCCTGCGTTAATAAATTTTAAGTTATCTTTAGCCATGCGTTGATCTAGAAGCTTCACAAAATTGTAACTGACCTGTCCACGCACTATACTGGCGCCGAGGCAAACGACTATGCGCTTCTTCACGTTTTTCATCTTTCCTACTTTTTGTCAAATGAACTTCAAAGGTAATCGCCGCTATCATTATACCCTCTTTGAAATGACATCCTTTATATGAGAAGTCTATCATATGAAGTCGGATAGACTAATTGCACCTTTTAGCGTTTTGTGCAATCAATAATTATCCTGATCGGCAGGCATTTTGATTACGACGCAATTCGTCGTATTGACATTCAAATAGTAAAATGCTGTACACTGTGAGGCAGTGACGCGAGACATCCTGCTGGTAACGTCCGGAGTCTTTCATCCTCCCTATACGGGGAGGATGGCACTGCATCGGGCGCTCGGGCAACTGGACAGATTTGGCTTCCGGCATGTGCCGTCGCTGGAACGTCTACCCGAAGGCCTGGATAAATACTCGGCGCTGGTGCTTTATTATCATCATAAAACCATCTCCGATGCGGCGCTGACGCGGCTGGAGGATTATGTAGCAGCAGGAGGAGGGGTGCTGGCGGTGCACTCGGCCACAGCCTCGTTTAAAGATTCCCTGCGCTACGCAGACATCATGGGGGGACGGTTCAGCGGGCACGGGCCGGTGGAGAGCTTCGAGGTACGGAGCAAGCGATACGACATTTTCCGCGGCATCGAGCCTTTCACCCTGAGGGACGAGCTTTATCTGCACGAGCTTCAGCCGGGCATCGACGTCCATTTCATGGCCATGCACGGAAACGGCGAGACGCCGGTGGTCTGGACGAACCTCTACAAAAAGGGCAGGGTCTGCTACGTGGAGCCGGGACACATTACCGGCAGCCTCAAGCATCCCGCCGTGCAGGAGATACTGCGGTGCGGACTGAAGTGGGTCTGCGGCGCAGAGTAACGGCAGGGGCGAAAGCCATGAAAATGAATGCAGGCATCGTCGGCTGCGGCGATATCGCCGGATATACAGCCTTTTTCATGCGCCTGAACTGTGGAATCACCATGACTGCCTGCTGCGATATCTCCCCTGAGCGCGCCGCCGTTTTCGCCCGGCGGCACGGAATTAAACAGGTCTTCACGGATTACGCCCGCATGCTGGCCGGAGCCAGGCTGGACGCCGTCTACCTGGCCGTGCCGCACAACCTGCATTTCCAGATGATCAAACGAGCTATAGAAGCCGATAAACATGTCCTGGCCGAGAAACCGCTCACTCGCACCTTCGCCGAGGGCGTCGAGATCGTCAAAATAGCGCAACAGGCCGGGGTAAAGCTGGCCGTCAATTACCAGTACCGCTACGACGCGGGCTGCTACCGCCTGGCGCGCGCCGTGCAGAGCGGGCAGATCGGAGACGTTTGCTACGCGCGGATCAATATACCCTGGCATCGTGATCGTAACTACTTCGAAAGCTCGCCCTGGCATAAGAGCCTGGCGCAGGCGGGCGGAGGTACGCTCATCACGCAGGGCAGCCACTTTTTAGACACGGCCCTGTGGGCTTGCAAAAGTCCTCCTGTATCCGCCACCGGCATGACCGCCAAACGGGTTTTCAGTGACGTGGAGGTGGAGGACCTGGCCACGGGCATTATCGAGCTGGGCAACGGCGCCCTGATCGAGATATGCAGCTCGATGGCGGCGGCGAAGGAACAGGCCGTTTCCATCGAAATTTACGGATCCAGGGCGACCGCGTTTTATACGGACCGTCCCCTGCCCCGCGTACGTTTCATCGGCGCCGGGGTGAAGACGGAGAACGTCCCTGTCTTCGGCTTTCACGCGCTGCAAAGAAGCATCGAGGGGTTCAGGCGCTGGGTGGACGGTGGGGAGCCTCACCTGGCGGCGGGGAACCAGTCGCTGCCCGTGCTGGCGGCGGTGGAGGCGATCTACCGCTCGGCGGGGAGCCGTGTAGTTGAGAAAGTTGAAAACATAATCGCATAAAACGAGATAAAAAGGAGCGGAAGATGCAAACCAGGAGTGAGAAACTTAGCTGGTGGACCAGGATCGGTTACGGGCTGGGCGATATTTACGGCGGCGGGTCGGTGGTGATGCTCAGCTTCTACTACCTGATCTTCCTGACCGACGTGGTGCAGATCGCACCGGCGCTGGCGGGCACGGCCGTACTCGTCAGCAAGATCTACGACAGCATCACCGATCCCTTCGAGGGCCTGATCGCCGACCGCACGCGCACCCGGATGGGGCGCCGCCGTCCCTACCTGCTGGCCGGCATACCGCTGATCATACTATCGTTCTTCGCGCTGTTTTACCCGTTCAGCATGGGAAACGAGATGTCCCGCTTCGCCTGTGCCCTGGCTACATATCTGTTTTATTCCACGGTGGTCAGCATCGTTATGCTCAACTACAACGCGCTGCACGCCGAGATCACGCTCGACTACAATGAACGTTCCACGCTCAGCTCCGTGCGCATCTTTTTCTCCACCATCGCCTCCATTGTGGCTGCGCTGGTGCCACTGGAGATCGTCGCGGCCTTCCCCGATGTCCATACAGGCTACATCGTGATGGGCATGGCCATGGGCACCTTCTTCGCGCTGCCCTTCATCGCCACCATCGCAGCCGTGAAGGAGCGTCCCGAGTTCCAGAAAAAGCCCGCGCCTTTCAGCTGGCGCCGGGCCTTCATCGAACCCTTTAAAAACCGCACCTTCGTTTACACTCTCGGCATGTACCTGTTCGCGGTCGTAGCCATGGACATAGTCGCCTCCATCGTGGTTTACTTCGTTAAATATTTCCTGCTGCGCAGCAGCGAGGTCACCTTCGTCACCGGCACGCTGCTGGTGGCGCAGGTCGTGTCCCTGCCGTTATTCGTGTGGATCAGCAGGCGCACCAGCAAGGCGCGCTCCTATATCGTGGGACTGGCCGTCTGGGTGGGGGCCATGCTCTTCAGCTTCCTGCTCAGTCCCGGCATCGACGACTACTGGATCTACGTCTTCGCCTCGGTGGTCGGTCTGGGGACGGGCGGCATCATGGTGATGATCTACGCCATCTTCCCCGACATACCCGATGTGGACGAACTGAGCAGCGGAGAGCGCCGCGAGGCCATCTACTCCGCGCTGGTCACCTTCGCCCGCAAGTTCTGCTCGGCGCTGGGTATTTTCTTCGTAGCGCTTGTCATCGGGTGGGCGGGCTACACGGCGCCCCTGCAGCAGACCGTCGAGGGCGCGACCAAACTGATCGAGCAGCCGCAGAGCGACGCCTTCCTGCTGGTGCTGCGGCTGGTCTTCGTACTTCTGCCCATAGTGCTGCTGGCCTTCGCGCTGTACTTTGCCATGCGCTTCCCGCTCACGCCCGAGCTGCACAGGCGGCTGAACAACCTGCTGCTCAGGCAGCGTCTCAACGAGCCCGTGGACGAAGGTGAGAAACGCGAGTTGACAAAGGTGCTGCTGGGATAAGCCATGACCGTGCACGCGCAGCCCGACTACCGCATAAGGGCGTCGACACCGGCCCCGGCCGGCTATCCCGCGGCGCCGCCGCCCGATACCTTCTCGTCTGAGCCCTTCCTGCCCGATTACGGCTCGCGCCGCAGGGCATTTTTTGATCATATATTACGCAATCCCGCCCCGGAGAACACCAAAGCCGGCTGGTACGAGCTGGCGCGGCTGGCGGCTGGCGGCAAGCCGCACGAGGGCGTGCTGCTGGCCTCGCTGGACTTCATCGACGCCCGCAGGGACTGCGCCGATTTCGTGCTGCACGGCATACTGCGCCTGCTCTACCAGTTCACGCCCTACGGCGGGGGGCAGGGCATGAGAATCGGACAGCCTCTGTCCACGTCCCTGGTCTCGCGCATGCGGAAGACCGTGCTGGACTTCAAATACTTCCCCGATGAGCCGGGCGTCGATTCGCTCTGCACCTGGACCGAGAACCACTACATACTTTTCACCTCCGCGGCCTGCCTGGCCGGGCAGATGTTCCCCAACGAGGTCTTCACCAACTCCGGCCAGACCGGAAAGCAGAAGGTGGAGCTTAACCGTCCCCGCATACTGCGCTGGCTGGACCTGCGTTTCCACAGCGGATTCAGCGAGTGGCTGTCGCACGTTTACTACGACGAGGACCTGGCCGCCCTGCTGGCGCTCTACGATTTCGCCGCCGACGAGGAGATACGCAGCAAGGCTGAGATGGCGCTGGACCTGCTGCTGCTGGATATCGCGCTCAACTCGTTTAAAGGCGTCTTCGGCGCCACGCACGGCCGGGCCTACGAGAACACCAGGAAATGGGCCTCCAACGAGGGGACGTCCGACACCTCCAAACTCCTCTTCGGCACGGGAGTTTTCTCCGGCTTCGACAACATGAGCGCTATCGCCTTCGCGCTGAGCAACTACCTGGTCCCGCCGGCCGTCGAGGCCGTCGCGCATTACACGGGGATCATGGAGAACCGCCAGCGCATGGGCATAAGACTCTCTGAGATGGAGAAGTGGGGCATACGTCCCGACAACTTCGAGAACGGCATGCATTATCTGACGCTGGAGGCTTATCTGCATCCGCGCACCATCGCCAACACGCTGCGCATGTTCGACACCTGCAACTGGTGGGAGAACTCGTTCCTGAGCGACTTCAAACCCTATCGCGGATTGTTGAGGGCGCTGGGCAGAGTGGGCGGACTGCCCCTGCTGGCGCGTTATCTGGAGCGCGACATCTGCCGCAACACGCGCGAAGAGGTGAATATCTACACCTGTAAGACACCCGACTACATGCTGTCCACCGCGCAGGACTACCGCAAAGGTTACGGAGGCGATCAGCAGAGCATCTGGCAGGCCACGCTGGGCGCGGATGCCGTCTGCTTCACCACGCACCCGGCCAAGATCGAGGGGGTCACGCCCAACTACTGGGCGGGCTCCGGCCTGCTGCCGCGCGCGGCGCAGTATAAGAACGTGGCAATCGTGGTATATAAAATCGATAGAATACCTGCGCTGTATGTGCCCGTCCGGCACTTCTATACGCACGCCTGGCTGCCGAAGGACAAATTCGACGAGGTGGTGGAGAGAGGCGGCTGGGTCTTCGCGCGCAAGGGCGGCGGCTACCTGGCATTGCGATCTCAAAACCCGTATTTCTGGCGAGAGAAGGCGCGGCAGGACGCAGTCAAACCAAAAGGTAAAAATCTCTCGGCGCGCAACGCACTATGGTACCCCAGGCCGGAGGATGAGGGACGCGAGCTGCTGGCCGACGGCGTGCGCAACATCTGGGTCTGCCAGCTCGGCCGCGAGGCCGACGACGGCCCGTTCTCCGCTTTTATGGAGAAAATCCTGGCGGCGGAGATCGCTTTCAAAGGCTTGGACGTCCGGTTTCAGTCGCCCGGCAACGGATTGATCAGCTTCGGCTGGGAAGATCCGCTCACTGTAGACGGCGTGGAAATCGCTCTTAAAGGCTACCGCCGCTACGACAATCCCTTTGTGCAGGCCGATTTCAATTCTGAAGAAATACGCTTGGCGGCCGGTGGACACAAACTCGTCCTCGATTGGGCAAGCGGAGAGCGCCTCATAGAATAATTGGCTTATTTTGTGGCTGTGTAGATGGCTGCGGCGCCGAAGAAAAGCCTCTTTGCCGTGGCCAGTTTAAAACCCGCTTTCAGCAGGTATTCCTGCATTTCCTCAGCGGAGAAGAAATGCTCTGCCGATTCCGCCAGGTAGCGGTAGGACTCCCTGTCTCCGGAGATCAAATATCCGGATGTGAAGACCCACAGCTTCAGATACAGGTGGTCGAGAAAACGGACGAAGGCCGATTTAGGCTGGCTGCTCTCGACGATGACGAACCTGCCATCCGGTTTGAGCACCCGCAGTATTTCCTTTAAATAGTCTGCCGTCATGGGATTATTGTAGGTGAGGTTGCGGAACGCGAACGAGATCGCGATGCAGTCGAAGTGACCATCCGGAAAGGGGAGATGAGCAACATCGGCGTTGATGAAGCGTATGTTGTTCAGCCCGGCGGTAGCAGCCTTGGCGGCGGCTATCTCCAGCATCGGCTGGCTGTAATCGGCGCCGGTGATCTCGGGCGTGTATCGGGCAAGCCGGGCCATGTCGATGGCCAGGTCTCCCGTGCCGCAGCATAAATCCAGGAGTCGTCCGGGGCTATCTTTCAGGCAGGTGAGGGCCGCCTGCCCGCGCCAGCCGCTGTCCATCCCAAGCGTGATGACGTGGTTTATCAGGTCGTAGCGGTCGGGAATCCTGGTAAAGATATGGTAGAGGGGACGTCCGGAGTCTTTCTTGATAGAGTTTGCTGCCATATCGGTTTAAAGCTTGAATACGCCCGACAGTATATATCCCAGGGCTATCAGCAGCTGTGTCAGCATAACGACCATCACGTTGCTGGCCAGCGCGGGTACGAGTATCGCCCTGTCGTCGTAGTGGAATGATCCGCGTATCGCCTTGACTGCGATCGGCAGAGTCAGCAGTGCCAGCAGGGTGAAAACGGGCATGGCCTTGAATATCACCGCCCCTATGATCCAGACATAGACCATCATTGTGAACACGGTATAAACGATTGCCGCCCCACGTCCGCCTATGGTTATGGGCAGCGTCTTCCTGTGTGCCACCCTGTCCGCTTCGATATCGGGGAACTCGTTGATCAGCAGCAGGTTATGCACCAGGAAGCCCGACGGCATGGCGGCGATAACGGCGTGCCAGGTGTACATACCCGTCTGCGAGAAATACATGCCCAGCACCGGCAACACACCCAGTCCCAGGAAGGGCGACCATTCAGGCCAGTAGCATTTCTGTATCAGCGGGCTGTACAGGATGACGCAGGCCGCCGCCACAATTATGAGGGGCAGCAGCAGCCAGCCTTTGGTGAGTACGAAATAAATGCCTATGACGGCCGCCAGCAGCAGTGTGATGATACCTATCCACAGCACCTCTCTTTCCGATACCAGCCCTTCTTTGATCATGCCGCTGCCGCCACTGAACGGCGTCCTGATGGTGACCTTGTCGATGCCGCTCCTGTAGTCGAAGTAATCGTTTAGCGTATTCACGCTCATATGCGTCAGTATCAGGCCGAATGTGGCCAGCAGGGCCTCGCCGATATTGAAAAAACCGTCGTACCAGGCGATACAGGTGCCTGTAATGCCCAGGACCACCGAAAGGATCAGGAACTGGGGCCTGGTCTCCATTAAATACAACTTCGCTTTCATATCATCTCCAAAAGATGCTGAGGATTATAGCAGAAAAGAGATGGGCTCTAAAGAGGCGGGAATCTCAATAGACGGGACCGGCTATCTGGGAACTGCGACTGATATCCTATTGATTTGAAAGACAGGCCTTGAATAGGGGTCTTCGCTGTTGGCCGTGATCTCCAGCGTGGCGCCCGGCATTGATCCATCTGCGATCAGCCTGTTGACGTAATTGATGTTGTCGTCCGCAAAGTCCACAAGCTTGTAGCCGTTGACCGAAAAGAACAGGCGCGGATTGAACCATATCTTGATGTTGTTGACCTCGTTGACGCCCTTCACGCATGCGAATGGCGCGCGCCGTACGAAATACCCCGGCTCCAGGTCCGCGCTGGATCCCTTGATTACATGCTTCGAATAGCAGGCGACCGACCCGTCAGCCGGGAACAGCAGGAAGTAGTAGTCCGAGGGCTGCACATAGCCGGGTATATCCATCGGATTTATATCCGGCCACTTGATAATTACCCCGACGCGGTCATCCCTGCCCCCGCTCAGCATCGTCACATCCATGTCGATCATAAAACCCTTCATGGAGGTCAGCGCAGGATTGATCGTATATACTTTGAACTCAGGATACGAAGGCCTGGTGCATTTCAGATAAAAGCCGCCATTTTCATATTTCCCTTCACCGAAATCATTACTGAAAACCGACCAGCCTCCTCCGGGATTCGTGAAATCATCCTGAAAAACGATATTGGGGTTCGGCTGTGGACTAGCCAATGCAGGTGTTTCCTGCACATTATCAGAAGGTGTCGAAGGAACAGCGACATGACCAGGTGGTTCAGGAGATGACATATTCTCGGAAGGCAGGCAAGCCACTGCGCAGATGATTAATACCAGTATTGAGATGGTATAGGTTTCCTTAACCAATGTGAAACGACTCATGGCAACCTCCACAACAAGGAGCTATCCTAATTATAATAGGAATTGACAGCCTAACAATTCAGCAACTTGGCCGTTGGGAAAAACCGGAGACGGTACAGAGATACACTTGGTCATTCAGTTTTCACGATAGTAGGAAGTTTTATAGATCGCCTTTGAATAATTGGATATGCAAATTACTGCGAATTTACCAAAGGAACACTTGAAACATACCAATAATTACTGAAACTGAAAGACAAGCACCCCCTAAAAAGAAACAGATCACGGTACCATACTTGACTGCGATTTCAAGAGGCGCAAGATTATCTTTTGCTGTTGGGAAAAAAGGTGAAAGAAAGGCGATGAATGTAAAACAGAATGCAGAAAATAGGAGAAGCCTGCCTAAATATTTTATTGAATAAGATCGCCATTTCTCAATAGATCCTTCAATAAAAACACTCTCTCCATGGTTTGATGAAAATAGTAAAATGAAACCGCCCAAAGTAGCTGCTAATATTGCTAAGCCAAAACTTGCTTCAGGCTCAGGCTTATTACCTTCTGTAAATACAATGTTGAAAATGCCAAGAAATGTCGGGAGACCGTAAATTGCAGCTGCACAACTTGAAATAACTCCAAAAATAGTCCATATTATATTTTTCATATCCTTTCGCATCCTATAACCTCATATTGAGTCAAGTGAGACTCTACCTAAAATATTATATGCTTGTACGTGGCGGGGAAAATAGGTAAAAATGGTTCAGCCATATACTTGACCAGTAAATTTTCAGAACAATATGAATTTTTGTATATTGCTACTCAGCGAGTTCAACAACGCGAGAGCTTGCCTCAAACCGCTTCTGTCTGGGGTTTAGTGATTATCTTTCGAAAAGCAATATCTTAGTTTCAATACTGGCTAGAAAATTAGGAGTTCATATTATGCCAAATTTACAATGGCAATCCCAACATATTGATTTGTCATCTAATCTTTCTTAGGTTGAGCAGGAGGAGTTTGTGGAGGAGGTGGTGGATGGACAAATCCCTTTGTTTCTGGGGGTGTCTTCTGCTCAGGTTTGGAAGGCATCGGATCTTTTCTATCTGTCATATCAACCTCCTTTCGCACTTAATAAATTCAATGCCGCAAATGTGATAAGAAAAGCTACACCAATTACGAATGTGCTCATTGAGCAGTAGTTTAATCCTTTAGTTATTCGGCCATAAATATTAAGCGGTAATTCTTTACTACGGTCAGTTTCACCTTTGAGTAGTTCATGGATGTCTTTTATTTGCTTATAATGGGTCTCCTGGCTAACTAGAAAAGATAATAGTGTAGAGAGAATACTGATCGCAAAAAGTACCCAAGCCGTGACAAGAAAGCCTAAAGTTCCAGATTGTAGATTAGGTGCTATTTGATTAATAAAAACCAATGAAAGACCAAAAGTACCGCCAGCCAAAGTTAGAATCCATCTATCAAAACTTTTAGACTGCTCAAATATGGCGAAGATAAGCGATTTCCTTTCTTCTAAAAGTGATTCTTCATATTGTTCATTTTCCACCAGAAAAACACCATACCATTAGAATACATTCTTTGATACCTTATCAACGCCGTTTATGAGGTCTTCAATTTCTTCAGTTTTTGGCTCTCGTTGTTTCTTGTGGTCACATAAATTTCGGAGATCAGCGAGATGCTGTATGAACCTCCAAGTTGGTACATCTATCAAATTAGCATCTTTTAATGCATCATTATAATCTGAAATACAAGCACTTCTAGCTTTAATTGCTATTCCGTGATTATCTGAGACCTGTTGTAAGTGTTTTTCCAGTACAACACCTGCTATCGCCCCAGAAGCTCTAAGATAGCCATTTCTTAATAACTCGCGAGCTGTATCGATTTCACTATCAAAAAGGTCAGCTTGAAGAAGTTGTTTAATTCTGAAAAGTGAGCTATGAAATTGTCTTTCAGCGGCGGCCAATATTTTCATCTGTTGTTCAAATTTTTTAAAAGCCCATTCTCGATTATTCAATCCAATCATATAATCAGACATTGAATATGTGAGAGCGCTGACGACTTTACGTTTCTCATTTTTATAAAGATGTTTAAAATCATCATATCGACTTGGTAGAATTTGCCTAATAACCTCCATTGATTCGGTATACCATTTCTCGTATTCTTCATCAAAATTAATCAATTTAAGTTTCTTCTTCTGCAGTTGACTCACCACGTATTCACGCATTTTGGGCTTTGATTGGGCCAATTCGTAAATAAGGGCATAATATAATAGCTCGGATTTTGCTATTAGCGATAGCAATTCATCTTTGTACTTATGAAGATCCGTCACAAACTCCGCCTCCGATTTGTCTTTAAGAAATAGTATAGGATAGGCAACAGAATTAAACAATAACTAGAGTACACTTTGTACTGCTTTTGACCTTTCCCCCTGAAACTGTTGCACTCTGACCTAGAGTCCTCCGCTGTATAGGCACTATACCCATTAGGTAATCAAACTATACATAAATACCAGCGACGACAGTAGTCATATCCGCAATTACAATTCATGGGCATGGCCTTTGGATTTTGGTTTTTTCCTTACTGATTCGTCTCTTAACCTCATGTGTGCTAACCGTTCCTGCAAGTACCAGTCTGAATGCCAAAAGAGAGGCTGACACCATTTGGGCAATTCAAGGGTTTCAGGAAATGAAGGGGTGCGATTCGGTCGTATCCATTCTGGAACAATCGCGAAGGCCGCTACTGATATCAACAGAATAGGCAATATTATAAAAACCAGCCATACGTTTGTCCACGAGCCAACCACCCAATAATAGATAAATGCACTCACGACACCAACTATCAACAACATAATAATGAATGCCCACCCGCTGATTTCGGTACCGCCTGATTCCTTACCAGGTTCTTCATTAAAGTTTTTGATGCCCTCAGGCATACCTATAATATCACCCGAAAGCCATATTTTTCCTTTATTTCCTACAGTCAGAATGTTTATCAACGCCCCATCCTGATAATCAAGAAAATCAAACTTTATCTCGGCGGATGAATCGTTGTCATCCATACGTCGGTTTACGATTGATACGTTATTAACTTTTCGCGTCGTCGCTGAAATCTGGATATCAAGGGTGCGTGCGCCTTCAACATTTACATTTATAGGATTTGTAGGTGCTATGTCCAAACCACGAATCGGCTCCCTCCCGAGATTGGCTAACTTTAGAAAAGTAGTGTACACACTACTAATTCGTTCCTCGATTGAATCCTTTCTTTGGAATACTACCGAGAGGCTATAATCTTCTTCTGGTGAAAAAGCTTGCGCAAGAGGCAACGAGATTGAATTCTCATATACAAGAAGTTTCCTTCTTAAACCTTTGCGACCATAATATATCGTGTATATGAGAGCAATAATACCAATGATCCCGAAGATGACAGCTGCCAAAATACCAATTAATTCAGCATTACTCATGTACTTGCTCTCTACGGACGGTTGCTTGCTATTGCTGCACCAATTTAGCCCCTTTTTTTAGTACTGTCAATAGCAATCTCCACAATCTTCTCTTTCGACTCTACCAGCACATGAGCCTTGTTGCGAGGACAGGTTACAGTGAATTCTAACTCTCTGGATAACTTTACGATTTCCCTCTCATGAGCCTGAAATCCAGCCTCTCCTATCTTCCGCATATTTTCTGCCACAGCTATCATACTAACCCCTCAATAGATGCTCTGAACATAAACCGGGGCCAATGTTAGTGTAGCTAAAGTGTTAAGCAAATCAAGGAAATTGAGAAATCAATGTAAACGTAGAGTAAGTAGTGGTGCCCCCAAGGGAATTCGAATCCCTGTGTCCAGCTTGAAAGGCTGGTGTCCTAGGCCTCTAGACGATGGGGGCACGCTTTATGGATAGAGGGGGAGGGCCTCAAGGCCGGACGTCTCCGGCAAACCAAACATTATATTCATATTTTGCACGGCCTGTCCAGCAGCGCCCTTAACCAGGTTGTCGATGCAGCTTATCACTATCACCCGACCCGTCTTCTGGTTGATGGCAGGATAGACCAGGCAAAGATTGCTGCCCAGCGTGTGCTTGCTCTCGGGAGGCTGCTGTACCACTTTGGTGTAAGGCTCATCGCGATAGAAATCGAAGTAGACCTTGTCCAGCTCTTCTTTGCCGCCGCTGAGCTTGCCCGGCTTCACCTTCGCGTAACATGTGCTCTCGATGCCGCGCGTCATGGGCACCACATGCGGGACAAAGGTCACCGAGACGCTTTTTGTGGCGTCCAGCAGGGTCAATTCCTGTTGTATCTCGGGCAGGTGGCGATGGCCGCCCAGGCTATAAGGGCGAACGTTGTCGCTGGCCTCGGCAAAGTGCGTCGGCAGTGTCAGCGTCCTGCCGGCCCCGGAAGTGCCCGATTTGCTGTCCACAATCAGGTCCGGCTCAACCAGACCAAGCTGGACCAGCGGCGCCAGCGCAAGTATGGCCGAGGTCGGGTAACAGCCCGGGTTGGCAACCAGGTCGGCACCCTTGATCAAAGCGCGATGCAGCTCCGGCAATCCGAAGACGGCCTTCTTGAGCAGCTCCGGCGCGGGATGGTCGAAATCGTACCAGAGCGGGTACCAGGCGGCTTCCTTGAGACGGAAATCGGCGCTGATATCCACCACGCGGATGCCCTTATTAAGCAGCGGGACGATGCCCTCGGCGCTGGCCTTGTGGGCCATGGCCGAGAAGGCGACGTCTATCTTGCCCTCCAGCTCAGCCGTTACGGTCAGACCGGTGACGGCCAGATGCGGGAAGACCTCACCCAGCTTCTTGCCTGCCGCGCTCCTGCCCGTAACCGAGACCAGCTCGACATTGGGATGCTGCCAGAGTATGCGCGCCAGCTCGACGCCGGCGTAGCCGGTGACGTTGATGATGCCCGCTTTTATTTTGCTCATAGTATTTTCCGGTTGGTTTAATACTATATATTAACCTATTTTCGATATTTTCGGATTTTTGTTGCGAGGGGACATAGGTGACGCGGTAATCTGCTGGTATCGTGATACTCTGCACAAGATTGCTTCGTCACTTCGTTCCTCGCAATGACTGGTTAAGGGAATTCGCTCGCAATGACGGGGGGAATAAAAGTCGCAATGACCTTTCTAATTACCGGGCGCACCTGAAGGTACGCCCATTATTTATAGGTGCTTTCACTGCGCCGACCAATTTGCAGGATAACGACCAGCTTTTTGTCATCTTCCACATCGTAAACAACACGGTAATTACCTGCCCTTATCCGATATGCAATGACAGCCCCTTTAATCTTCCTGACACCGCGAGTACGGGGATCTTCCATTAATTTATCAACGACTTTACACAGGCGGTCAAAATCCTGCTTGAGAATTCGCTCCTTTAATTTCTGAAGGTCGCGGTCAGCAGCAGGTGAGACTTCAACACGGTAATTCGATGGATTTGTCATCAGGGTCCTGGGATTTACTTCTTTCGGTTCCTTTTTGAAATGGCCTGGTTCATTTCCTGCCGGACCTCGTCCCAGGGGCGTCCACCTCTGGCCTTATATTCAGCACGTGCAGCTTTAATTACAGGTGTAAGCGCCGCGTCCTCACGGCTTTCAAGCCATTCGGTCACAGCCTCGGCAATAATTTCACTGGCTGTACGGCGGCGGCGGACTGCCGCCACCTTTAAATCAGTATATAGTTCGTCATTGTGAAAGACCACAGTCATTCTTCTGCTCATAGCGCTCCTCCAGACATGCACAGATACGTACAGGCATGCATACGTATCTATGTATATATTGTAACAACACTATTGCTCTTTGTATAGGACACGATGCGAGCCGCAGGCGACGCGGCAATCTGCTGTTGTCGTGATATCAAACACAAGATTGCTTCGTCACTTCGTTCCTCGCAATGACGGGGGGAATAAAGGCGCAATGACTATTCGAGTCCACGTAAGTGGCAGGTGTCATTTATGAGCAGGGCGGAGGGGACGCCGAAGCGGTACTCGAACAGGTTCACCGCCCCCGGCTGCTGGTCCACCTGGCCGTAATGCTTGCTGTGCAGATGCAGCAGGTGCAGTATCATGATCTCGGACAATACCCGCTGCGAAACGACGACCGCGACCTCCTTCTTGTGCTTGAGGGCGATATCATCCAGAGCGGCGGAGGAGGCCTCCCTCAATGCATCTATGCCGGTATCGGGATAGAGCATGCTGCCGGCTCCCGGCGGCGCGCCCGCGGTCGAGCAATCGGCCGTCGAGCCCTCTTTCTGAATGAGCTGCTTCCAACATACATGCTGCGCCTCGCCCAGTCCCGGCAGCGGTTGAACCTGCAGACCGAAGCGCCCGGCGATAAACTGCGCCATCTCCTCTGCGCCGGGCAGCGGACAGAAATACACAGCGGCCACCTTATACTCGGACAGCCGCTCCGCTACGGCCTGAGCTACAGCTTCCGCTGAAAGCTCACGCACGGGACCCGTGTTGACGATCAGTATTTTGCCCAATTCACCCCGTCTGCTATCTCTCCACGATCATGGCGATGCCCATGCCGCCACCGATGCACATGGTGGCCAGCCCGTGCTTGAGCTTGCGCCTCTTCATCTCGTTGGCCAGCGTGACCAGCACGCGTCCGCCGGTGGCGCCGATGGGATGCCCCAGCGAGATGCCGCTGCCGTGCACGTTGGTCTTGTCCAGGTCGAAGCCCAGCTCTTTGATGCAGCCCAGCGCCTGCGAGGCGAAGGCCTCGTTCAGCTCGACCACGTCCAGGTCCTTGACCGATAATTTGGCCTTCTCCAGCGCCCTTTTAACGGCCGGGACCACGCCCAATCCCATGTAGGCCGGGTCCACGCCGCCGGATGCGTAGGCTTTTATCTTAACCAGAGGCTCGAAGCCCATCTCTTTAGCTTTTTTAGCCGACATCAGCAGCAGCGCCGCCGCGCCGTCGTTGATGCCCGAGGCGTTGCCGGCCGTCACCGTGCCGTCCTTCTTGAAGGCCGGGGCCAGCTTGCCCATCTTCTCCATGCTGGTCTCCATCGGTCTCTCGTCGGTATCGAAGACCACCGGATCGCCCTTCCGCTGCGGGGTCACCACCGGCACGATCTCCTGCTTGAAGGTGCCGTCCTTGATGGCGGCCATGGCGCGCTGGTGGCTCATCAGCCCCAGCTTGTCCTGGTCCTCCCTGGTGAATCCGTATTTGGAGGCGATGTTCTCGGCCGTCACGCCCATGTGGTAGCCGTAGTAAAGCTCGTACAGGCCGTCGTAGACCATCAGGTCCAGCACCTCGCCCTTGCCGCTGATGTCCATGCGGTAGCCCCAGCGGGCGCGCGTCATGGCATATGGCGCGTTGCTCATGCTCTCCATTCCGCCGGCCACGACGATGTCGGCATCGTCCAGCATAATGGCCTGGGCGCCGGCGATGACGGCCTTCAGTCCCGATCCGCAGATCTTGTTCACCGTAAAGGCGGGCGTCTCCTTGGGCAGCCCGGCGTAGATCATGGCCTGCCTGCCCGGGTTCTGTCCCTGGGCGGCCTGCAGTACGTTGCCCATCACGACCTCGTCCACCTGCACCTCTTTGAGGTTTTCCGGCCAATCGTAATATTTCTTTTCAAGCTCGCTCAGCCCTTCGCCGGCCAGCGCCGACGGGCCGTAGCCCAGCAGTTTGGAACCGGACTTCGGCCTGAGGCCGGCCCTCTTGAGGACGTCCTTTATCACTATCGAGCCCAATTTGGCCGCGGTCTGCTCTTTGAGGCCACCTCCGAATGTGCCGATGGCCGTCCTGACCGCGCTCACGATGACAACTTCTGACATGGATCCCTCCTAAGATGACTATTTTTTACCCAGCAGGCGCCTGCATAAAGCCGGCACCATCTCGTGTACGAATTCCGTATTGTATTCCCTGCGGTTGAAGCGCAACGGCGTGACCGATATGCGGCTGTGCTTGAGCGCCCACAGGTCCGTGCCGCTGACGTCCTCCATGTCCACCGCCCGGTGCTGTATCCAGTAATACTCATGCCGCCCGTCATTGCCCGTCTCGATACCGGCCGAGTACTTCTTCTCGCCCAGCTTGGTCACATCTATGCCGGGAATATCGCGTAAATCCATGTCGGGCACGTTCACGTTGAGCAGCATCTTGCCCTTGATGTCTTTCTCTTTGACATAGTCCGCTATGGCCCGGGCCACACGCGCGCCGGTCTCGAATTTGGGCTGGAGGACGCCGTTCACGGAGACGGCGACCGAGGGTATCGAGTAGAAGAAGCCCTGCAATGCGGCGCCCACCGTGCCCGACAGGAATACGTCGTAGCCGCAGTTGGGACCCTGGTTGACGCCGGATACCACCAGGTCGATGCCTTCCTTCATGATCACCTTGATGGCCATGATAACGCAGTCGGCCGGCGTGCCCTCCACCGAGTACGTCTCGATACCGTGTATCTTCTCGTGTATCCTGGTCAGACGTATGGGATGGTGAAAGGTGATGGACGTGCCCACGCCGCTCTGTTCACGATCGGGCGCGACGACCGCTACCTCGCCAGCGTCCTTCAGCCAGTCGACCAGCGTCCACAGGCCGTCGGCGTTGACTCCATCGTCGTTGGTAACAAGTATCTTCACTGCGCTATCCCCCGGAAAACGCATAATTTTATCACAGACTGCTATCGCCCATAAACATGGCGCGATACGGCAATCACGATGCTTGTTAGTTGCCATATACGGTGTTATAATTCGGCAGAAATCCGTGAGCCTTTACAGTCGTGGCAAACCATGCGCATGAATAACTGCAAAACTATCCTGCCAGGGAGGTCATAATGGAGCCAAAGATAGGTGTCTATATATGCCATTGCGGCAGCAACATCGCCGGCACGGTGGACGTGGAGAAGGTGGCGGAATACGCCAGGACGCTGCCCGCCGTGGTCGTCGCGCGCGATTACAAGTTCATGTGCTCCGATCCCGGGCAGGACCTGATCAAGAACGATATCAAGGAGCTGGGCGTCAACCGCGTTGTTGTCGCTTCCTGCTCTCCTCAAATGCATGAGCCCACCTTCAGGCGCGCGGTGCAGGAAGGGGGCCTCAATCCCTACTACTTCGAGATGGCCAACATACGCGAGCACTGCTCCTGGGTAACCGAGTCGCCCAAGGAGGCCACAGAGAAGGCCAGGGCGCTGGTCAGCGCAGCCGTAAGGCGCGTGTACTATCACCAGCCGCTGGAGAGCAAGGAAGTGCCCGTTCACCCCGACACCATGGTGGTGGGCGGCGGCATCGCCGGTATCCAGGCGGCGCTGGAGATCGCCAACTCGGGCCACAGGGTCTACCTGGTGGAGCGCGAGCCCAGCATCGGCGGACACATGATGCAGCTGGACAAGACCTTCCCCACGCTGGACTGCTCGGCCTGCATTCTCACACCAAAGATGAGCATGGTGGGCGCGCACCCCGGCATCGAGCTGCTCACCTACAGCGAGGTGGACTACGTCTCAGGCTACGTGGGCAACTTCCGCGTCAAGATTCGCAAGAAGGCGCGCTACGTGGACGACACGAAATGCAACGGCTGCGGCACCTGCATGACCAAGTGCCCGGTCAAGGTCGACAGCGAGTTCGATGAGAGACTCTCTAAACGCAAGGCCATCTACACGCCCTTCGCCCAGGCCGTGCCCAACGTCACCGTTATCGACAGGGAGCACTGCACCTATTTTCTCAAGGGCAAGTGCCGCGCCTGCGAGAAGTTCTGCGAGAGGAACGCCGTCGATTTCGAGCAGGAGGACGAGATACTGGACATCGAGGTCGGCAATATCATACTGACCACAGGATACCAGCTTTTCGACCCGACGCCGCTCAAAGAGTACGGATACGGGAGGCTGGACAACGTCATCACCAGCCTTGAATTCGAGCGCATGGTCAACTCGGCCGGACCCACCGCCGGACACATACTGCTCAAGAACGGCCAGGAGCCCAAAAGCGTCGCGCTGATTCACTGCGTGGGCAGCCGCGACGAGAAATACCACACCTACTGCTCGCGCGTCTGCTGCATGTACGCCATGAAATTCGCCCACCTGCTCAAGGAGCACGTGCACGGCGCCGAGGTATATGAGTTTTACATCGATATCCGCAGCTTCGGCAAGGGATACGAAGAGTTCTATAACCGCGTCCAGAAGGAGGGCACGGTCTTCTTCCGCGGGCGCCCGGGCGAGGTCACGGACGTAGCCCTGACCCCTGAAGAGAAGGGGAAACTGATCGTCCAGTTCGAGGACACGCTGGTGGGCAAACAACGCCGCCTTCCCGTGGAGATGGTCGTGCTGTGCAGCGGCATCGAGGCGCATAAGGACGCCCTGGACGTGGCGCACACTTTCAATATCTCCATCGGCAAGGACCACTTCTTCACCGAGAAGCATCCCAAGCTGGACCCGGTGGCCACCATGACCGACGGCATACTCATCGCCGGCTGCTGCCAGGGCCCCAAGGACATACCCGACACCGTGGCCCAGGCGTCCGCCGCCGCGGCCAGGGTGCTGGCGTTGATCGACAAGGGCAAGGTGGAGATCGAGGCCGATACCGCCTTCATCGACGAGGCCAAATGCTCGGGCTGCCGCGTGTGCAACCTGCTCTGCCCCTACAACGCCATCACCTTCATCGAGAAGGACAAGGTCTCGCGCGTCAACGAGGCGCTGTGCAAGGGCTGCGGCACCTGCGTGGCGGGATGCCCCAGCGGCGCCATCACGCACAGGCATTTCACCGACCAGCAGATCAACGCCGAGCTGGAAGGCATTTTAGTATAGGAGTGACAGGGATATGGAAACGAAGCTGAAACCGGATTTCCTGAGCGAAGTCGCCTCCATACCGGCCTGCGACAAGATCAACGAGTGCATCCAGTGCGGCGTATGCAGCGGCTCCTGCACCACGGCGGAGCACTGGGAATACCCGCCCAGGAAGATCATCGCCATGATACGCGCAGGCATGAAGGACGAGGTGCTCAACAGCAGCTCCATCTGGTACTGCGTATCGTGCTACCTCTGCACGGCCCGCTGCCCGCGCGAAATCAAGCCGGCCAATATCATGCACGCTCTGGAGGCCATCGCCCTCAAAGAGAACTACAAACCTCCCACCAAGACGACCACCATGTACCGCTCCTTCGCCCGCTCGATCGAACAGAACGGGCGCATTTACGAGTTCGGCTTCATGCTGGAATACTTCCTTAAGACCAATCCCTTCGCAGCGCTCAAGATGCTGCCCATGGCCTTCAATCTGCTGATACACAAGCGCATGCCGCTGCTGCCCAAGGCGGTCGAGGGACGGCATGAGCTCAACCGTATGTTCAGCAATATAGCGACGGGAGGTTACAGGTGAGATATTACGCTTATTACCCGGGCTGCTCCATGGAAGCCACCGGCGCCCCGGTGGAGAAGGCCATTCACACCATAACCAAACCGCTCGACATCGAGCTGGTGGAGCTAAAGGACTGGACCTGCTGCGGCTCGTCTCCCTTCAGCGGCGTGGACAAGGTCAAGGCCATGGCCATCACCGCGCGCGTGCTGGCGCAGGCCGAGAAAAGCGGACTGGACCTGGTGACACCCTGCAGCTCCTGCTACACCATACTGCATGAGGCCAACGACCTGATGAAAGAGGACCACAAGCTGGCCTGGCAGGTGCATGAAGCGCTGACCACCGTCGGCCTCAACTATAACGGCACGGTCAGGGTCCGGCATATAGTGGAGGTGATCTACAACGACGTGGGGCTGGAGGCCCTGGCTGCTAAAGTTAAACGACCTCTCACCGGGCTCAAGGTGGCCTGCTATCACGGCTGCCAGCAGGTGCGCCCGGAATACGGCTACGACGACCGCGAGTATCCCGACTGGCTCGATCAAATGGCCAAAGCTCTGGGCGCTGAGCCGGTCAATTTCCCGCTCAAGGCCAAATGCTGCGGCAGCTCGCTGGTCATCTCCGAGACCGACATGGCGCTGGACCTGATACACCGCTTGCTGCAGAACGCCGCCGACAACGGCGCGCAGGCCTTCGTCTCCACCACCTGCCCGCTCTGCCATACCGCGCTGGACGCCTATCAGCCGGCGGTCAACAGCAAATATAAGACGCATTTCAACCTGCCGGTGCTGGCCCTGCCCCAGTTCATCGCCGTGGCGCTGGGATTCAATTTCAAGCAGACCGCGCTGGACGGCAATATCGTCTCGCCGCGCAAGCTGCTGAACCCTTATTTCAACGGCAAGATACCGGCCGCCGCGCCCGCGGAGCCCGCGCAGAAAGCCGCCGCATGAAAATACTGGTGCTGGGCATCGGCAATCCCATACTGGGCGACGACGGCGTGGGCTTCCACGTGGTGGAAGCAATGCAGTCCAACCCTCCCCCCGGCGACATCACGTTCGAGTGCGTTGACGCCTCGGGATTCGCCCTGCTCGACTACGTGGTGGACTACGACCGGGTGGTCATCGTGGACGCCATCATGACCGTGGACGGCAAACCGGGCAGCGTCTACCGCCTGGGACTGGACAATTTCCGGCCCAGCAAGCACACCATCTCCCCCCACGACACCGACCTCCCCACCGCGCTGCACCTGGGCGCCACCATGAATCTCAAGCTGCCGCAGCAGATCGACATCGTGGCCGTGGAGATACCTCCCGTCTATGAGTTCTCGCAGAGTCTATCGGCCGAGGTGGAGAAGGCCGTCCCCGAAGCCGTTGAGCTAGTGAAAGAACTCATCACTTAACACACTGTCATTGCGAGGAACGCAGTGACGAAGCAATCTTGTGCGTGACTGCGGGTACTCAAGATTGCCACGCCTTCGGCTCGCAATGACGTGACGAGGGAACGCTCGCAATGACATTTTCGGGCGCGCGATATTTTGTCCCCCACATTCATAATCTGTATAATGATGCTTCGCGAAAGGGAGCGCAGATAGAACATGACAGCCGTGCTGATCAGCGGCCTGGAGGTCTCGGCCTCCATCCGCACTGAACTCAAGGCACGCGCGGCCGCACTGGCCGCGCGCGGCATCGTGCCGCGCCTCGAGGTGATACTGGTGGGCGATGACCCCGCCTCCGTTTCCTACATCAGGTCCAAGGAGAAGGGCTCGGCCGAGGTCGGCATCAAGGAGAACACAACCCACCTGCCGGCCGATACCTCCGAGCAGAATCTGATCGCACTGCTGGACAGGCTAAACAATGACAAAAGCGTGGACGGTATACTGGTGCAGGTTCCGCTGCCCCCGCACATCGACACCGAGAAGGTGCTGTATCATATATCGCCGGAAAAGGACGTGGACGGCTTTCACCCGGTCAACCTTGGCAAATTGCTGCGCGGCGAACCCTGCTTCCTGCCCTGCACTCCTCACGGCATCCAGCAGATGCTGATGCGCAGCGGCTACGATCCGGCGGGAAAGCACGTGGTCATCTGCGGACGCAGCAACCTGGTGGGCAAACCGCTGGCCGCCATCCTTCTGCAGAAGAAAAAGGGCGCCAACGCCACGGTCACTGTGGTGCATACCGCCACCGTTCATATGGCCAGCTTCACCCGGCAGGCCGATATACTGGTTGCTGCCATGGGTAAACCGGGCTGCATCACGGCCGACATGGTCAAAGAAGGCGCCGTCGTGATCGACGTGGGCGTCAACCGGATGCCCGATTCGACTAAAGAGCGGGGATACCGCCTGGTGGGCGATGTCGATTTCGAGGCGGTCGGCAAAAAGGCGGCGGCCATTACTCCTGTGCCGGGTGGCGTAGGACCCATGACCGTGACCATGCTGCTGCAGAACACGATCGAGGCCGCCGAGCTTAAAAGGACTTAAGGGAGATTTATTGATATGCCGTATGATCCGCTGAAAATGAGCGACTGGCAGATCGCCGAGGAGGCGGAGAAGAACATGCCTCAGCCGGGCGACTGGCCTGCCAGGCTCGACCTGAAGAAGGAAGAGATCATACCCTACGGCAAGGTGGCCAGGCTGGACTATGCCAGAATCATGCGCAGGCTCGAGGGAAGGCCGGACGGCAAATACGTACAGGTGACGGGAATGACGCCCACCCCGCTGGGCGAGGGTAAAAGCACCACCACCTGCGGCCTGCTGGAAGGCCTGGGCAAACGCGGTCACAATGTAGGCGGCTGCATCAGGCAGCCCTCGGGTGGACCGACCATGAACATTAAAGGTACCGCGGCCGGCGGCGGCAACGCACTGCTGATACCCATGACCGAGTTCTCCATGGGCCTGACCGGCGATATCAACGATATAACCAACGCGCACAACCTGGCCATGGTAGCGCTGACCGCCCGCATGCAGCACGAGCGTAACTACGACGACCGCAAGCTGCAGACCCTGTCCAATATGAAACGCCTGGAGATCGACCCCACACGCATCGAGATGGGGTGGGTGATGGACTTCTGCGCGCAGAGCCTGCGCAACATTATCATCGGCATCGGCGGCAAGATGGACGGCTTCACCATGCAGTCCAAGTTCCAGATAGCCGTCAGCTCGGAGCTGATGGCGCTGCTGGCCATCGTCAGGGACCTTGGCGACCTGCGCCACCGCATGGACAGGATCACAGTGGCCTACAACAAGCACGGCGACCCGGTGACGGCCGGCGACCTGCAGGTCGGGGGCGCCATGACCGCCCTCATGCGCAACACCATCAATCCCACGCTGTGCTGCACGGCGGAATACCAGCCGCTGATGGTGCACACGGGCCCCTTCGCCAACATCGCCCTGGGACAGTCCTCCATCATCGCCGACCGGCTGGGTCTCAAGCTGTTCGACTACCACGTCACCGAGAGCGGATTCGCAGCCGATATCGGGTTCGAGAAGTTCTGCAACGTCAAATGCCGCCTGAGCGACCTCAAGCCCAACGCCTCGGTGCTGGTCGTGACCGTGCGCGCGCTCAAGATGCACGGGGGTGGCCCCTCGGTGGTGCCCGGCCTCCAGATACCCGAGGAATACACGCGCGAGGACCTGGACCTGCTGGAGAAAGGCCTGCCCAACATGCTGCACCATATCAAGATCATCAAGGAGGCCGGCGTCAAGCCGGTGGTCTGCATCAACGTCTTCCATACCGACACGGAGGGCGAGGTCAGGATGGTCAAACGGGCGGCCGAAGGGGCCGGGGCCCGCTGCGCTGCATCCCGTCACTGGGAGTTCGGCGGCGAGGGCGCGCTGGAGCTGGCCGACGTGGTCAAAGAGGCCTGCGACGACGACAACGAATTTAAATTCCTCTACCCGCCCGAGATGAAGATACGCGACCGCGTGGACAAGATAGCGCGCGAGGTCTACGGCGCGGCGGGCGTCTCCTGGTCGCCGGCGGCCGAGGCCAGGGCCAAAATGCTGGAAAACGATCCCGAATTCGACGACTACGCCACCATCATGGTCAAGACCCACCTCAGCCTCAGCCACGATCCCGCCCTCAAGGGTGTTCCCAGGGGCTGGATCCTGCCCATACGCGATATCATCATCTACTCCGGCGCCAGGTTCCTCTGCTTCTTCGCCGGCGAGGTCAACATGATGCCCGGCACGGGTTCCAATCCGGCCTTCCGCCGCATCGATATCGATCCGCTCACAGGCAAAGTGCACGGCCTGTTCTAAGGTCATGCGACTATCCGATTTCGATTATAGCCTGCCGCCCGAATTCATCGCCCAGCACCCGCTGGACAGGCGCGACCGGTGCCGCCTCATGGTGGTCGACCGCCGTAGCCACAGCATCGAGCACCGCCATTTTCACGAGATAGGCAGTTATCTCAATCCGGGCGATACGCTGGTTTTAAACGATTCCCGCGTGATACCCGCCCGCCTGAACGGCACGATCGAGGGCAGCGGACGCAGGGCGGAGGTGCTGCTGCTCAAGCGGCTGGAGGACGGCAACTGGGAGGCGCTGGCCAGGCCGGGACGTCGGCTGATGCCCGGCTCGAAAGTAAACGTGCCCGGAGTTAAGCCGGGTGTCGAAGGGGACCTCACCGTTACTATCCTCAAGATCGGGGAGGGAGGACTGCGCACCGTAAGCCTGGGCGGCGTATCCGCGCCGGACGGCTACGGCAAGATGCCGCTGCCGCCCTATATACATGCCGGGCTGGAGGACGACGACGACTACCAGACGGTGTACTCCAGATACGAGGGCAGCGCGGCGGCGCCCACCGCCGGGCTGCACTTCACGCCTGAGTTGCTGGACGGCCTCAGGCGCAGGGAAATCAATACGGCCTTCGTTACTCTGCACGTGGGACTGGATACCTTTCAGCCCGTGCGCGCGGAGGACCCGTCCAGGCACCACATACACACCGAATACGGAGTCGTCAGCCGGACAACGGCTGACGTGATAAACGACACGCGCAGCCGCGGCAAACGCATGATAGCAGTGGGCACGACCTCGGTGCGGCTGATCGAGGCGGCCTCACAGGAAGGCCGCGCGGCGCCTCTCGAGGGGCAGGTGGGACTTTTCATACTGCCGGGCTACCGCTTTCAGGTCACGGACGCCATGGTCACCAACTTCCACCTGCCTAAATCGACGCTGCTGATGATGGTGTCAGCCTTCGCCGGGCGCGAGTTCATCCTGCACTGTTACGAGGACGCTAAAAAAGAAGGCTATAGGTTCTACAGCTTCGGCGACGCCATGCTTATCCTGTGAGACGTCATCGCGAGGAGCGACTATTCAATTCGTTATTGCAAGGTGCGCTTTTTTAACTTGTCATTGCGAGGAGCGCAGCGACGTGGCAATCTTGTGTAGCCTTACCTCCCAACAGCAGGTTGCTTCGCTTCGCTCTCAATGACGGTGTAACAATGCTCGCGATGACGGTCAATAATCAAAGTGGCAACAGCAGTCACACAGTCCGGTGGAAGACTTTTATTAAAGAGCCATTTTTCAGCAACTCGCCCGCCGCGGTATATGGCTCTGAAACCCCCTGCTCCACGTTGCCCACAAAATCCCTGAGCGCAGTATCTTCGTCAACAGAGCGCAGTAACCTGCTGCGAACCATCGTCTCAACGATTTTAATAAATTCTTTGCGCCGCTGCTCTGTCCTGCGTCCCTCAAATATACCGCTGCGAAGCATATTTTCGCGCTGCCTTTGAATAGCCTCATATACCTGTACCATGCCCACGTCGTGTGCCGCCTGCGCGGTCAGCACCGGTTTCTCAAATCCACTGTTATCTTCACGTGAATGAAGCGCAGCCATCAGCTCATTTGCCAGGTTGTCCGCCCCCGGGCGGTCGGCCTTGTTGATTAAAAAGATATCCGCGATCTCCAGTAAGCCCGCTTTCATGGCCTGAATGGAGTCGCCGGCTTCGGGCACCAGCACCACAACAATCAGGTCGGCGATGCTCAGGATATCCGTCTCGGTCTGCCCGACACCCACGGTCTCAATAAATATCAAATCCTTGCCGTAGGCGTCCAGCAATTTCGCCACATTGCTGGTGGCATCCGCTATTCCGCCCAGCCTGCCCCTGGTAGCCATGCTCCTGATATAGACGCCTTCATCCAGATAATGCCGGTCCATCCGTATGCGGTCGCCCAGTATTGCACCGCCGGTAAAAGGACTGGTCGGGTCCACGCAGATTATTCCCACCTCCCTCTGCTTGCCGCGCGCCTCCCTGGTGAGTTTCTCGATGACCGTACTTTTACCCGCGCCCGGCGGCCCGGTTATGCCGATTTTAATCGCCCTGCCCAGGTTGGGAAAAACGAGACGCATTATATCCGGGACAGCTTCACTCTCCGATTCGACCAGCGTAATCAGTCTGGCCAGATAACGCTCCTTGCCCTTCAGCATCTCAGCAACATATTTGGACAGGTCTGCCCGGGAGGTATTATAGTTGCTCATAAATCATGGTCCTTTGCGGCCGTAAGGGATTGCAGGCCGTTATCCGGACTTATCCATTTTCTGTTTAATATAGTCCGCTATCTCCTTTATCATCGTGCCCTGCTTGAAAATCCTGTCTATCCCGTTCTCTGTTAGGAAGGGGATGTCTTCATCGGGGATGATGCCTCCGCCGATGACCAGCACATCTCCCATCTCCTTTTCTCTCAGCAGCTCAACTACCCGTTTAAAAAGGTATTTGTGAGCGCCGGAGAGACAGCTTAAGCCGACCACATCCACATCTTCCTGCAACGCCGCCTGCACGATCTTCTCCGGTGTCTGCCGTAAACCTGTATATATCACTTCCATCCCGGCATCGCGCAGGCCCAGCGCTATAATCTTGGCACCGCGGTCATGCCCATCCAGTCCCGGCTTGGCAATAAGCACTCTGATTGCATCTGTTTTTTTCATCTTAAAACACCTCTTTACCAGAGCCCGATGGGCTGATACTCTCCGAAGACCTCACGTAATACATCGCACATCTCCTGAAGCGTAACGTACGCTTTGGCACATTCAATCAGATGCGGGAAAAGGTTTTCATTCTCATCTTTTGCTTTAGCTTTCAGCTCGCCCAGTAGCCCGGCTACCGCCGCATTATCCCTGCTTTCCTTCAATTTTATAAGATTTTTAATCTGCCTTTCCTCGGCATTTTCTCTTTTTACAGGATCATAGGGATGGGGCACCAGCCTGGGTGGCAACACCTCCAGCTCTCCTTCTCCCACGAAGCAATTTACCCCGACAATCAGGTCCTCGCCGCTTTCGATCCTTTTCTGACGTTCATAAGCGCTTCTTGCGATTGCTCGCTGCATGTAACCGTTCTCCACGCAGGCAACGGTCCCGCCCATATCTGTGATCTTGTCCAGCTCTTCACACGCAGCATTCTCAATCTCGTTGGTCAGGGACTCCACATAGTATGATCCCGCCAGCGGGTCCATCACCTCGGTTAATTTCGACTCATATTGCAGGATCCTGAAACCATCCTGAGCCAGCTGCGAAGCTTCCACACTCCAGCCCAATCCCAGAGGCTCGTCATAGGGAGGGTAAAGGAGAGGCATGCCGCCGCTGAGCGCCGAGGCAATCCCGCCGACGGTCGACCGAATCAAATTATTAAGAGGACGTTGCGTAGTGCAGTTCTCATTTCCCATATTGGCGTATAGACCGGGCTGGCGCAGCAGCATGCTCCTTTGCCTTTTAGCCCCAAACCGTTCTTTGAGGGTCCTGGCCCATAGCCGGCGCGCTGCCCTCTGAAAGGCTATTTCTTTGAAAAACTCCATACTTCCGCCGAACGCATTTACGGTAAATTTATGTGCAAAGTCATCCACATCCAGGCCCGCCTTAACTCCCTCCTCCACATAAGCCACCATGTTGGCAATGCTGTAAGCCAGGTCCTGCTCGCGCGTGGCGCCGGCGCCCCTGATATGATATCCGCCAAGCTGGTTAATATTCATACTGGGGCAATGCCGGGTGAGAAAGACGATGCTGTCGCGTACCATGCGCATGGCAGGTCTGGGAGGGAAAATATACGTGCCCCGCGCTATGTACTCTTTTAAAA